>Ga0214477_101165_pt1 | contig 14075 bp, 8 predicted proteins | sample M1_20Mar14CPVII9_FD_165058 | JGI IMG/M metagenome (GOLD analysis project Ga0214477, IMG submission 165058) | Marine eukaryotic communities from Monterey Bay, California, United States - M1_20Mar14CPVII9sort6BwellC16 | ecosystem: Environmental > Aquatic > Marine > Unclassified | place: USA...
GGTACTAGAAGACTGTACAGAACGAATTATAGTCCAACTCAATGATTATTGGATTGCAATATGCTCGTATATGATATTCACAACAACATATGCATAGAAAATGCATAAAACGATCACACAACATGCCCCAAACCAGTTCACATTGCGATAAAGTAGATTATAAACATTATTAGATACTAAACATTGAATTCATACTGTAGATACGAATATCATACACATGTAGAAGCATTATAATGCTACAATAGTATAATATGTACTCTATCTAGACTTGCATAAAAATAGAAGTACCATCGTTCTCTTGTATAAAAATAGAGTAGATATCTTCTCTATAGGTATAATACTTGATGATACGATGATATATTGGCGCTCGTCACCCTCGGATTGCCTCCAAATGAGCAGCTAAAGTTATGCTAATGGAAAGGAGCTAATATCAATGTGGCACTCAGGTCTGGGGGACAAGTTGTCCCCTAATCGTAAAAATATGCGGTTTGTGTTTTAGTGCTGGTACAAAACTACGTACGGTTTCTACGTGTACACAAATTGCATATTATAGAAAAAGGGGACATTTTGTCCCCCTTCGCAGTATCCTAGTACTGAATTCCTACGTGGTTGTCCCCCAATTCTGGATTATGTGGGTAGAAACACTTAGGATCAAATACGGTCGTCAAACCGATTTATTCCACGCGTAGTATCGCTTTACATTTCATTGCAGTTGAAAACCGCCTTTGTTCTCTTGACCGGTTTATATTTTCACACTAACTCCAACCATACTTATCTTCCTCCTCTCTAATAGACTTTAAACAATTCAAACAATAAAACAAAGATGCAATCACTCCGTCGTATAATTACACAAACTTCCACCACAACCCTTCGTCGTCACTTTTCAACACCCGCCGCCGCTACATCAGGCCTAATGAAATTAAACTTCAATTTACCACAAGAAACATTATACTCCTCTACACCAGTACAATCAGTCATCGTGCCAGGTGCCATGGGTGAATATGAAGTAACAGCTGATCACGTACCCATTGTTGCTGAGTTAAAAGCTGGTATGTTAAGTATTAAACATGAAGATGGTGATGATGAGAAATACTTTGTGCCCGGTGGATTTAGTTTAACTCATGAGGGTTCTACTACGGTAAGTTTTATTGTGTGTGTGTCTGGTGGTATTGGTGTGTTGGTATAGGTTGGTATTGTATCGATGTATTGGGGATGGATTAATTGATATGGGTTAAATTGGTTGGTTGTATTGTGTGTTATTTTGATATATATAATACCGCTAACTCATTCATTAATCAACCACACAACTGCACAACACTCAAAATGAATGGCTAATAACAATAAACCAACCAACCAACCACACATACCCCAAAACAAACAAACAATAAAAAAACACATTAAATATTAAAAAGGATATCGTATGTCCCGAGGCAGTTAAATTAGATGACCTAGATGCAGCAGCCGTAACGGCCAATTATGAGGCGGCCAAATCAAAAGCAGCATCACTTGAGGCCGGAAGTGCCGAGGCTGCCGAGGCATTAATAGAAGTTGAAGTTAATAGGGCCATGGGTGCGGCATTGGGTCAGACTCTTGCTTAGATTTGTTGATTGGTATTATGATATGAATTGTTTTGGGGAGAATAGAATTATTTGAATTGAGGGTGCGGGCGATTATATCAGTTCAATTTGAATTGATAGAATGGGGATTGGTATCAAGGGGATTATGTAATAGTTAAGGGGGTGTATTGTTAAGGATGGTTTGTTTTAGACGAGTCTATTATCTGATTGGGGATTGAGATTCATGATTTTGAGGGATGAGGATTAGGATGGAGATCAATCTTTAACACAAAAAACTATAAAGGAACTCGTTTTACTTTCGTCCCGTAACACAGAGTATAATATCTGAAAGATAATATGCACGATATGCAATCCTCCTACTCTTAGCAAAGTGAAGCATGAATAGAGCTAACAAGGCTGGAGTTATGCCACTTGAGGGCGAAACCGTATATTTGTGGACGATACGCTACTACGATATGGTATTTGCAAATCTTGCTATTAACAACTATTTTAGCAAATCGAGATGAACTTTACACATTAGATAGCGCCCAATCACAAGGCCGACGAGCTCTACAATAAAGTATAATATACATAGAGTGGTGGTGATATTGCTGATTAGCGGTGTACTATACCACACGGGGTAGAAGAGAACAATACATACACAAACACATCACGTGTACTTATTTTTATTTTGTTACAACCGTATACCACTACCTTCTAAAACATACCCATATCATTGGTGTAAGTCATTAGTTTTGTGCTATGTATCATTTCAATAAATTTGCGGAAATTAATCCTAAGCTTTCTCTGTATATCATACCACCTTTTATATCGTACCTCACAGCGGCAAATAAAGAAAAAGAAGTGAAACATGGGTAAAAGTAAAAAGTCAAAGAAGAATAAGAAAGGAGGCACTAAGAAGACGACCTCATCGTCCAAACCTTCTTCGGTAGGAGGTAAGTAATTAGCAATAGAACAACCAGTTGATTTTCTGAATAGTATATTGGGTTAATCTTCAACATCAGCAGATACACCGTTAGAGAGAATTTTTATGTCTATGTGCATATTTTACAACTATACTCATGTGTTAATAATCTCCGTTCTATAATAGATGATGAGTTGTGTGAACAGTTTTCTAATTTGAATTCGAATGATGTTGGCGATGATAATGAATCAACTGTAACGTTGTCTCCTTCCGAAAGATATGCGAAAGGTTTGGAGCTCATAGCTGGTCGTGACGAGATGGAAAGAATGTTGACAGACGAAGCTAATGCCAAAGAACTCAGCGAGAAAGAGGACCTAGGCCATCTTTCCTATTTAATCATGGCTATGCAAACAGTAAACATAGCCGAGTGTGGGATCTATGAAGAAGAAAAGCACATGAGTTTGGTATATGCCGAAGATCATTCTGACGAAATGTTTGCTGATGGGGGAAAGCATCTCTTTGACAAGCTATCAAGGGCTCGTATAAATGCAGTGATGGAAGATCCTTCAAGAAAAGCTGAATTGAAAAGGCTTAAAGAAGTGGGTGACACCGAGGGTAGTCTACGCTTGATGAAGGAGACTGGCCAGATAATGGAGGACGAAGAGAATTCGATTAGGGCTAGGGCGGGGATGCCTCCTAAACCTCGGGAAGATATGTTCATTGGCACATTGATCGATGATGAACTCTTCTCATCCCCTCCACCTGGACAAGAATGTGATATCTGTTTCTTGATTCTACCCAATGATGATCGTTGTACGTATCAGCCGTGCTGCGGAAAGGTGAGAGGCTATCATAATAAATGTATTCTATTCCATTATTCACCCACACGCACTAACCAGACTCGAATAGACCCTATGTGATGGATGCATGTTCTTCCATAGGGAATCATGTAAGGAATATTCTTGCCCGTTCTGTCGTAAACCCGTAAGTACAACTGATGAAGGGAGAATCGAGCTTACTAAGAAACGTATGGAGGTTAATGATAGTATGTCTTATCATATGATGGGGGGCCATCATTTGATGGGATCAATGGGCCTAAAAAAGGATGCGAGGAAGGCCCTGGAGTGTATTGAGAAGGCAGCAGAGCTTGGATTAAACGCGGCACATCATACTCTTGGATCTATTTATTCAGGAGGCTTGGGAGTGGAGAAGGATGCGGCAAAAGCCTTACACTACTATCGACTTGCGGCAATTGGGGGGAATGTCCATTCTCGGCATGCTTTGGGAGTTAAAGCTTACTTTGGGGAACCCCCACAAGTGGAGCTTGCTTTGAAACATTGGTTGTTGGCTGCTGAGGCAGGACATGACGAGTCATTAAAAAATGTCAAACTTGGATTCCAGAAGGGTTGCATCACAAAGGATGTATTCGCTAAAACTCTACGCGCTCTTCAAACGGCTATAGATCAGATTAAGAGTGATCAGAGGGACAAAGCTATGGAGTATTATCAAAAGCATGCATCTGAACGGGCATCACAAAGGGGGGCAGACTGGGACAATTCAAAAGGGGGATATTACATTAGGTTCTGAGATAGTTATTACCTCGCCTTGGCCGAGAGGAAATTTTGGAGGGGCAGGATGCTAGTACATCTTTGGTAGTTGCTTTTTGCTTGGTAGGCAGTGGGTGTTATAGGTACCGATGTGAGGACTGCAGCCCAAAACCACCAACATAAACTTAGAAGCCAAAAAGTAAAAAGGTGCACATATGAACTTCTACAAAGCTTCTATCTATGCAAGGGCTCTCTTCAATCATCATCAACATAGTTTCACTCACTCAGTGTGATCTCTTTCTTCACAAAGGACACTGTTCTGGCCACCGATAGCACCCGGCACCTCAATGCTTTTTATATTAGAGGCTGCCATGTCTGGAGCGCACACTTACTTGTTATAGCGTTTTATCGCCAATATTGAAATTGAATCTTATTGTGTTGTTGTGTTTGTGTTGTTGATTGAGGTCATCTTTATATTATAATGATGGTGTGCTTGCACTGCAAAACATTGAAAAGAGATATAATAAAGATCTTAAATCTGGACATTTGTCATACCACCGCCGCCGGAGTCGGTACACGAAGATAAGAAAAGTTTAGAGAAAGATACAAAAATATCTTTGAGACGTGCAGGAACTTGATCATACAACTGAGCTGATCCATCTCATAATATTAGTATCATGACAGACACTAAAACATTAGTATTAAATCATTTACGGAATGAAAAGATTAAGTTATGGTTACCACCATATCGAAAGTTACCAACCGAAAATGGCGGAGGTCCAAATGATATCGAACTATCTAACCTAGCTGAAACGATACAAACTGCATTATCAAAGAACCAAGCTAATAAGAATGCTCTACCAACATCAAATGATATTCTAGCAAGTATAACTGAATTACAAAATCATGCCATACAAAAGAATAGTATAATCATCAAAATTATAGCATCGAAACAACATTTACAATCAATAACATCATCTATAATATCAAAAACATTATCAGAAACGAATGCATGGGGTGAAATATCTATTATTGAAAGTAATAATCATGTTGGTAATCATTTGCAGGGGAATGGTAATTCAATTATATTACGTGTAGTTAATCTATCATTTACATTGTGTGTTGATCAGTTATCGGATGATTTGTGTAGGGTATTGAATGCAAAGTTATGTAGGGTGGTTTCTAAGGGTAAGAACTTATCTTCTGGTTCTGAAGAGGGTATAACACTTCGTAAGATTATATCTAGTGGCAAGTCGTCAACATCAACATCGAATAGTTCGAGTACCAAGAAGAGTGATTTACTATGTGTAGTTTCCGGTCACGGTTATGTTGCCCCGGTTCTACCAAGTGTTGCTGCCGCGGCATCTCTTGAATCATCTTCTGAACAAACTGATTCAGATATTATCAAATCCATTCGTCAAGCGGCACTTACAGTTCAGAATTCAAGACTTGGTTCAAGGTTTGAAGTTACTGATCAATCGGGTAATCTTGTACCAATGCATCAGGGTGATACTGTATCATTTTTAACGGCATTAGGATTACATCGGATTGGCCGGTCCAAGCTTGAGAAGCATCTAGATTCGTCTACTGGTACTGACGGCGATGCTGCCGCCGAGAAAGATAATGTTGCATCAGCACTAGTCTTTCTTCTTGAGGCTGATTCGGAATGGAATAAGTCCCAAACTCTTGAGAGTTGGAAGGACAAGGTAGACAACTATGGTCTTCTTCAGCTTGATATTTCGTGGTGTTATCTCCTGCTTGAAAGTTTGGAGGATTTGGGAGATGCAGTTAGTCGATTAGACATTGCCGAGAAGGTATTGAAAAAGCAAGTACATGCCAACTTTATTACATTGGCACTGACACAAGCTGAGATGAACAATCCGATCCCTCCGCTCTGTGCAGTATTTGTTCGGTTGTTTCTATTGCAAGGCGTAGCGAAGAAGATGATGAACTGCAATGCCTCCGCAAAGGAGCGATTAGGATGGGCAAATATCTTGTGCACTAAGTTGCAGAGTTCTTGCACACCCGAGAGTATTGATTCTATATGCTCTGCATATTGGGTGAGCAAGCCAACGGCTATATCCGCCTTGAGGAGGGCAAATGGAGATGCCGATGCAGCCGGTGGATTGATAGCTCAAGACCAAGTCGAGGAGAAGCAGGCCTCGAAGAAACGACGTAGACAGAGAAGACTTGGGAAATGCAAAAACAATACCGACTATGTCAACATTGATCTTATCCCTACTCTAGCAAGCATGCTCGAGCTAGTTGTCAATGTAGATGATATCTCGAAGGACGAAGAAGAACAATCAACAGGATTACAAATCGTAGTCGGACTTTTACGCCTATCAAACAACAGTGGAGACGAATCACTCGAGCTATACAACAGACTCGGTGCCGATCAAGTACTACAGCAAGTTGAGGCATTAGATGCATCATCTGGAAGGAAGAAGAAACAACGATCATCTAAAACACACCAAACGAAATCGGAGCATAAAGTACAAGACATGGATTTGTCCGTTCTTCTTAGTATGGGGGTAGATGAGTCTCGGGGTAGAGCGGCATTGAAAGCAACCGGCAATGTTGATAGTGCTCTACTATGGTTGAGTAGAGACGATACCAATGACCAAGATAGTAAAGAGGGATCCACAGCCAATAAGAGTGCCGACGAGAACGATGATAGTGGCAACGGTAAAGAGGGAGGCATGTCTGACGAGAGTATGGATAATGCCGAGAGTTTTGACAGTGAAGAGGAAAGAAGGGACACAGCTACAAGTAGTGAAGAAGTTGATAATGCATTTGCACTTCTCGAGGAGGAGATTGGCAATGCACTTGGGAGTGGATCAAAAGAAGTCCTCGAGTCAGAGTGGCTTGGTGCCGACCTAACAAAGGAGATGACTATGATCCAAAAATATATGTAAGAGGGTCAGAGTTTATCAGTCAAGTATTAGTAGTACGATCAACCTAATCTCAGTATCTTTTCACTACTATATATTGGTACTTTAAGTCTGGACACTTTCAACTTCCTACATTTATTTGTTTGGTGCTGTGACTACTGGGAGGATACCCTCAGTAGAGACAATACGAACATGAAGATACTTCAACACAAACAGCTGTCGTTTAGCAATTACGAGGGAGACCCTTCTCACGGCAATACTCACTTGGAGAAATTCCAGGTAAGTAAGCTTGATTAGCCCACTTCTTTGGATCCTGCTCCTTACAGGGCAACCCGTCACCACAAAAAGGTTTATTTCCGTCGTATGGGAATAATTCCCGCCAATCATCTTGGTCATAGTAACAATCTAGGTCATTCCAATCATTAGGACCAGGACAACCTCCTCCAGGAGTAAATGCTGTTTTCATTCGCTTCAGTGCATAATTCATTCCAATTGAGTGGTTGAGAAGTTTTGTCATATCGTATAAATCTGGTTTTGTACTTAGGCAATCATACCTATACCATTTAGTGTTGCTATTGGGTTTTCCGGTATCAAACGTCCCTGTACTCCAACCATAAGCCACACGCCAATTTGCAATGTACCATTGTTCCTTCTTCTTGCAAATACCATTAAAATCGAGGAAGACATCACTATAATATCTATTATCTCCAGTACCGTATTTATCTTTGAGATTCCAGTAATAATTTACTCTCATGCTCGTTGGATGATGAGCAGTATGATTTAAATAACCAACAAGGCTTGTCACATTTGGAAGAGAGCATGCGGAATTTTCGTCAAGAAGATACCCAAGTAGCACCCTCAAATTATTGTTAGACATCAAAGATAATGAATTGGTCAATTTTCTAGCTGTACTAAAAACCATTTGCATCATTGCGTCGTAATACTTGACATCTTGATTGATAGTGCTTGGTGCGCTCTTGATTGTGTCGACTTGCTGTTGAACAAGATCAGATAATTCTTGAGCTCCACCTTGAGACAATATGTCCTTAATCTTCTCTTCAAGTTTAGTTGCTTCCCTTGGAGCCAATACATTTGCTCCACCCTTTGCTAGCGCTTCCATTGTCCACGTGTCTATATCTTCTGTTATGAAACCTGCTCTTAAGGCTTCTTCAGTAAAATATTCAGCAGCTATGACTTCTCCGGAAAGTATCGCTCCTTCAACTTCTCCAACGCCCGGAATAAAGAGAAGAGTAACTGCAATGGCATCAAAGACATAGTCATACCAGGGTGTACCATTATCATTAGCCATAGCTTTAGCCATGTCCAAGAATATAGCATCACTTGTTGCCTTGTTAAAGGTTGACACACACGTACTAATTCCAACCCCCATCCAATTCCTTAGCTGGTCTCGGTACTCGCTAGTGAACCAAAGTGCATTATTGTTCTTCAAAGAGTAACCCCGAATAAGTAAGGCAAAGTCTTCATCATCCGGCTGACATTTGAACTCACCAAGCTTGGTAGGATTGTCTACACAGCATTTGATATTTCGATAATCAAACAACCGGTTTGACTCTGCGTAAGTGCCGAAAGGTTCTGTTTCACCATCATCTGCAAAAATGAAATCACCTTGCCACAAGTTTGACAACTCATATCCATATTCCTCATGGTGTAATGGTTTGGGTGATATGATATCAACACCCATCGTAAAAGCCAATTTGGTAATGGTTTCTGCATTAGGTGGAGGATAAATAGAAACAGTGTAATCCGGATCAATTTTCCCATCTTGGACGTAAATACAACCCTTGCAACGCCTCCAAGTCTGGTAGTTAAGCCGCTCATCTCTTGGTGCGCTAGCATTATAACTGGATGGATTAAAATCGTCGCAAGTAGATGGAAGTCGTAAATCCCCCCAAGGCACATTGGCAGGCTTGCTTCGAAGTGGATTACACTCGTCACATGCCCCTGGATAGTCATGTTGACATATTTGAATGCAAGCATCGATAGGGGAGTCAAGTTGTTTTCCTTCTGCCGCCGCTTCATCACCTAGAAGCCAAGTGATCCTTCCAATCAGTGAATGGTAATCAATGACTCTATTCATTACATCCATAGTACAAACATTTGGATCACATCCACAATAAGTACGGAGCGTCATACCCTCACCAGAAGTAAAGATCCCTCCCAACCTACCGCTACCACCACTGCCACTATCCTCCTCTTCTCCTTCTTCTTCGGCCTTCTCTTCCTCTCCACCAGTACCAGCCAATGCTGCCTCAAGTTTCATAAGGCGTGCCTCGAGTTTGTCAACCCTTCGTTGGCAAGCATCCTTCTTAAACTTAGGAGCCTTCCCTCCTGCCTTCCCTAGTACCCTGCCATCTTCATCATCGTCGATCTTGATGTCCTCGCTATCAACACCTTCTGATTGACCTTGACCATGGCCATATGTGCTGACAAAATGGAGTAGAATTAATGCAGCTCGGATAAGTTTCATCTTGTTATCTGTGTATGTATTGCAATAGAGCGGATATAAACGATAGGATATGAGATGTGGTTTTGTTTATTGCAATATGATATTTATATTCCTGAATAAAGTGAAACCAATCGAAGCCAATCGAGCACTTGTTTTCCTGTGGCAATAAATGGCAATGGTTTTTCATTCTTTCTTATCGGATGTGTCTCATTAAACGTCTGTTCATTCTCCGTTTATCTATTCAGATGTGAAGAGATCTGACTAATCTTTTGTACAGTGGACTTAGTAATAAGTTGAAGATACTAATGTTGATTTTGTCCCGAATAAATGAGTTAATGAATAAAGTGGACCAAACCCGAAAATCTTTAAACTGCTGAAGGATACCGCAGTTCTCTCAACTAACTAGGCCTTATTGCTGACAAGTAAGTACCTACGCTGGTGGAGACCGGCGGGCTGCAGGCCTTTCCTCAGTATATTGTGTGGTACGGTGTAAACCATTCCTTGAATAGCCTTGAATGAAATGTTGTTGTTAGTTATTTACAGCAAATGCAAAGATTGTCTCCTTTCACCCCCCAATAATAATAACCCCCGAGTTAACTAACCCCAACATTCTTCAAGTCTTTTCTCAACTATCGATTGCGGGGTTTGAAAATCTGCTTATTAATGCATTTGAATCCTATCTGTAGTCATAATATAGCATTGATTAATAAATCCCAATCATTCAACTATATGTCACTAATTCAATATCTTTCCATTGACAATAGGCACTCTAGACGGCTCCCCCGTCGTGGCCGAGACAAACGTTTAACCAAAGCGCCTCCTTCTACACATGAAGCACATTGGAATTGATAACTAAGGCAACACTATCCTCATCCTTTACAATATCGGGGAAGTACATATTTTGTTTCCGGGAGATTCAACTATGCTTTCAAATATAGAAGTAACAACATTGGGAGATAGATTTGTCTGTGGAAGGTTTTCGTTATTGAGTTGTGGTCTGTTGTGGTTTGTGAGATTCAATGCATACCAACACAAGAGAATCTCGTAATATTTATATTTTGGTAGCATCAATACATATCAATACATATCTCGAACATGATCGTCTGTGACTTCCTCAATCTCTTCAAAATCTAACATATGTGTCTTTCCATGTATCCGATTATGATAGCATTACTTGTTGGTTTCCAAGTAACATCAGAAGCGTCAGAGGAACCAACTGATGATTGTGGTGTTACTGCAATGGCAAATAGAGGTATAGATGGCTTCGCTAAATACTTTGCAATGTTTGTTAACATCAAGTCGGGTAGATCTGATATATTAGATATTGAACTATCATTATTTCTTCTCCTCTTCATATCCGGTTCTTCACTTTTAATTTGCAAATGTTATGTGTATCCTTTCTAATTTCCTCAGTTTACAGCGCCAGATGTACAAACTTGAGCACTGTTTTGAATAATATATTATACCGGTATACTATTTCACTAGATATCTAACCCAAACAATATACACTAACTACTAACAATCGAGACAACATCACACCTTCCTCTATCTCTTAGCCTGTCGGCGGTTTGATCTCCATTTCCACTTATTTTATTCCCCGAGTGGTGCCATCTACCCATATTACCTCTGCAATCTTTCCTAGTATTGTCAATATGCTCGGAGAAGGGTCTTTTGACTTCCCTCTTGAATCCCCTTGGGAACAAATGCTCAACAACAGCAGATCAAATCATAGCATCGCTAACGGTATAGAACAGGCCTGGAGCCATTTACAAATTAATTTCCAGGAGGTTGCTGATGCCGCAGCTCGTGATAATGATGATCTACTTGTTAATCAGCCTGTACAACAAGTTGGATTCCGTAGTAATGGTACTATCCCTAAATCTGTGACTAGAGAGATAACAATGGAGATCGAGTCCGCTAGGTCAACATATCTGGGTAAGATGATAATCAACAGTTTAGATAATGATGATTATGAAAGATGGTCTTGGGAAGGTTGGAATAAGATAGGAGCATCCTTTGCAACATCTCCACCCGACGGTATTGGAATGATCATGGACACTGAATGGAGGAGTATCTTGGCAACATATCTGGGGCAACCCGATCCCAACTTTGCATCACTTGTTGGTCGATACTTTGGAAAGAAAGGTAGAAGACTTGATCCATTTGGTGCTAATCTTGCTTCTGAATGCCTTCCGGGGGGAGGATTTAGAAGAATCCACAACTTTATACAGTCTTTGGTCCAGTCTATGATGAAGGTAGCTGGTATCCATTCGAAGAAAGAGGCTGTTAACTTTCTCCTCGGCAAGGTTGGAGCGCCATTCATCAAAACAACTATGTCGATCATCTATTATCACAAGCTGGTCGTCGTAATTATCCTTTTGCAATTGTACCCGACTTACATGTATTTGGATACCCAGCGGGTAAACAAACTGTTAATGACAGTGGAGCTACAGATGGAGAAGCTTTCTGCGAGATCGAGGTACAATTATTCTGAACTAAATCTGTACTGTGTTCTAAAACTGTTCTAGATTTATGAGAAAGAGAAGCAGAAACTATAGATATTTTATAAAGTAGAGAATAGATCAAGATTATGACAAGTGTGTTTATTTTATGTTTATTTTGCACAAATTGAAAGATAACATTAAGAATCATCACATAAAAGATCATCAACAAATTGCCGAGGTGATAAAAACAATATATATTATAAAACACACACACACACACACACACACACACACACACACACACACACACACACACACACATATATATAATATATATATATATATAATATATATAATATATATATATAATAAAGCAAGTTTATGAAAAGAAGTAGAAGTGGTTAGTTCTCAGTACAATGAAAAGAACAATAGGTTAAATGCATACAAATGATACTTACCTTTTTTTAATTGTTATTTACTTTCTTCGGTGTAAGGTCGGCCAGCCCGCTGTCGTAGCCCCCACCCTGTGGGGGCCCAACGACACCGAACTGGCCTCCAGGTTGGTTGTTGTATATTCCACAATCCTCAAAATATTGTAGCTGGCTCCGCATAGATCGTACGACCTCCTATACCAAAGATACTTCCTCCCATCCGTCCACTGCCCTTTGTATAAAGGCAATTATCCCACGGTAGTACAAATCCAACAATTTGTTTAATTCAATTTAATACCTGTGATTTATCAATATAAGACGAGAAGAACAATGGCGAGGACATTTTCTTATGCATGCACATCATATGCACATCATACAAAACTTACCTAAAACTTGCCTCCTACTGCAACATCAAAGTATTATCAACAGATCGTACACATAAGAGAAGAACTCCTCTATTAATCACACCGGAGAGTGATATATCCTGCGTTAGTATTGTATCAAAGATATTAAAAGATTAGAAGTACAATAATAACATATTTATATTTATATTGCAATAAAAAAGAAAGAACTCACCTATCAATTCATCCTGCATGCCGCCATCGGATTTGCAATTGCGACGCCGATAGAATTATGATTTGGCTGTTATCGTATTGCGTTGAAGAGGAGAGTTGACGCAATGCTGAGTACATTTATAACAGTGGCATCAAATTATAAATAATAAGACGAGAAGAACACATCAAGCACAAACTCACCTATAAAATCAACCCGACGAGCCTCGTTTTCGTCATACTTGCGTAGAATCTTGTTAGCATTGTTAATAACACGATAGGAGATGATAGAAGGGTAGAATATGCGTAGTAGTAGTGGCCGAGTTGATTATATTGGCGGCTGGAGTTGTTGTGGTTGCTGCTTTTTGTAAAAATAATGAGCACATATGTCGATCAATGAGTCCCATGTGGGTCCCGTAAAGGGGGTAATGTTGGCAAGGTTTTTCCGGCCTTGTAAAACATAATCTCGGAAAAGTAGCTCTAAAAGTCGGACCATGTCTAAGTTAATATTAGACTTTTAGAGCTACTTTTCCGAGATTTTGTTTTACGGAGCCGGAAATACCATGTCAACTGCCATTTTTCACTTCCTCAAATTTTGAGAGGATACCGGAGGCCTTATGGACAGATGTGAGCTCAAAAATGAAGGCAGGATACCAAAATTTGGATTTTGATGCCGGATACCGTTTTGTACGAAATGCGTCCCTATTTTATTTTAATAGTACGAAAATGATACCATTATAGGTCAATATTCTAAGTACAGAATTAGAACAAGTACAGATTTAGTTAAATATAATATATTCCCGCGAGATCAAGACGATGCAACCTAACAATACCAACTACAGACACAATAACAACTCGACAAATAAGCCTGCTAATAGAAGAGCAGATTAAGTTATTAGTATTAGTCAGTATCGTAATAAGTTCAAAAAGCTTGATAAAGAGTACGCTCCGGATGTTGTCGGAGACGGTAGTAGCAACATAGTTGGACCCTTTGAAGCGGCACAGAGTCAATTCATTGGTGGACAAGTAGTACCTTGATTGTCGGAGCTTTTGGGGACGCTAATACTGACTTTGAGAATATGTTGAGAACTCTAGCAAAGCTAGCGGCAGCGGGAGAAGAGGGTATGTCTATCCCTCCACTACGGAATCTAGACAAAAAAGGTGGAGCATTTGCAATTATGAATCATCAGTTTAGAAGAGCTTTGGGAGTTAGTATCGTGAGAGATATGGCTAATCATAAGCTATCTCGATTACATTATG
>Ga0214477_101167_pt1 | contig 14063 bp, 11 predicted proteins | sample M1_20Mar14CPVII9_FD_165058 | JGI IMG/M metagenome (GOLD analysis project Ga0214477, IMG submission 165058) | Marine eukaryotic communities from Monterey Bay, California, United States - M1_20Mar14CPVII9sort6BwellC16 | ecosystem: Environmental > Aquatic > Marine > Unclassified | place: USA...
TTTAGATTCTACATGTGATAGAGTGGGCGTTACAGCGGCCACCTATCGTGTCAAAGGAGTGTTAATCCCATTTGACCTTATTGAAATGTGATTGGTCAAGATTGTCGTATCGTGTCAATCTAACCATGGGCAAATCTAACCATTCAAGTTGAGATCTATTTAAGTACGTTTCTTGCGGTAGCCTGTAGATCCGTATCTCTATATACGTGTATCTACAGTTGGTATTCAAGCTTATGTATCTTGTACTCAGCTTGTGAAGTATCCCTTTCATAGAGAGTCCTTCTAACATTCCAGCCTAAGTAATGGCTATCTTTATATGTCACACAGGTAACAATCATGTCGTATCAGACACGGGTCATGACAGAAACGAGAGCACTAGGCGCGATCTTAAAGGGCAAACGGTATGTGTATCTGACTGAATCTAAATAATAGGCCCACCATTATCTAATAGGATGGGATGCATGGAGCGTAGCGGAATGCATCCCCGCGCCTTGAAGCTGCGCGGTTGATCCAGAAGACAAGCAATACTTTGTTCCTTTTATGTACACAGCCTAACTACTCTCCTCATCTTTCTGGGATTTTGTGCTCTCTTGTTATTATTTATACCTATTTGTACCTTGGTACAAATGATTTGTACTGTGGTACAAATGATTTGTACTACTTAGTACTTCGTACCTTTTCTGGCGTTGAATTCAATTCATCGAAAGGTATCCTTGTAATGTGCCCCAATCCACTTTCCTCCTGTTTCCTCCAGGCATAAAATACTCTTTTGCTTTGATTGTCCTAACCTTGTAAACAATTGCTATTCGGCCTCAACAATAGCAGCCCTCGTCCCTGACGATGATACAACATCGTTTACATCCCTCATTCTCCTTGTCTTTGTCAATTTTCTACTAAATACATGACGCTTCAACTTTATATATAACATAACAAGTTCTTGTTATTAGTTAGATGCCGACCAAAAAAAGTACCATAAAAAAATGGTGCAGACATCTCGACCTTTATTCACCATATCGTTTGCAACGAATATTATAAGAACCTTGCAAAGAGTCTATTGCCTTGATGATTTTCTATTGCATGAGTAATAGCAGTGCAGCCTTTTACGACGGCGTGTTTGTTGGCAAAAGTACCTTTAAACTACCATTTTGCCCTCAATCAACTCTCAATGCTAGCATCTTCGTCCATTGTGGTTGGTCTGTATGTTGTCTTTGACAGCACAGTATTTCAATTCAATTTCAATGAGAACGAGAAGAATATCCTTCCTACCTACCTAGGTAAGCGAGTGCAGACTTGGATATCCAAAAGGATAGATTAGAAAGTTATTGCAACATCAAAGTTGCCAAGAATGAATCCACATAATATCACATTCATAAGGCAAAAACTGCAGGAACAACGCTCAATGGTATGTCTCTCAACTTTGAAAGGGTGTGTGGAGGAAACTCCTCCCGTCTCTCGTCGTCCACTATTTTGAGGCGACGTATACCATTTAGCGAGGGGCATCAGAAATACTCGTATGTATGATATGGGGCTTGTATGTCTGCTAAGAGGGCAATTTTTCATTTACATGGGGCATTATTGGTGGTAGTCATCTTCGATATTCCTTTTTCATATTAGAAATTTGATATCATATTTAATATTTGATGTTCATCTAATTATGTCCCTCGCTTATTTTAGTTATTTACTACTTTGACTCTGATATGTCCCTCATCTCAAATCATAACCAAATAGAAGGGATTATTGATCAACTTATATGCCCGCCTACACTATGCCTCATCAAAATCACCATAATAATTCGATGTAGGTCATATACATTCGATTATCATATTATTATTCTCCACCACGTGAGCAGGAGAACAAAAAGATTTCTCTCGCAAGGTAGAAGGAAGAGAGCTCACTTTCACAACATGTGAAAATAAACAACAACTCAACCTCTACCATCACCTAGCATATACTACCATCCGAGTATGACGCATCCGATCGTACATTTTATTAGCCGAGCGATGACAATAGACCGACAACGTCTATACTGGTGAGTCTGCCCCATCGTATTGCAATTGCAATTCATTATTATCGATGACGAATGCACATCAATGTTTGGTCGATGACGACGAAAGGTGAGTGCGTGTACTATATGTAATCGGCCGTGGATATTGCAAATTGATAAACCACTATTGTTGTCGAATACTAACAACCAAATTGATGTCCGGCCAACCCATTATTCCTATAGCGTTGGGTAGCGGCGGTGGAGAGGCTGATCGACGGTTGCTCATCGATAACAGAAGGTAAGATTTGTGGACTTTGTATATTAATGATTTAAACTACACCGACTAACCAAACACCACCTCGTCGAACGATAGATAATACGCCTGCTTCATACGATGGCTAGTTGAGGGATAGATAACGGCGCCGCACCGGGTTGTGGTTAGTAGGCAGTTAGCGTAATGATGGTAGTAGAGAGCAGAGAGGGCGATTAGGGAAAAACGGTGATTTGCAATACTAAATTAGTACATAGTCAATTAAGATTCTCAGTGAATAAATACGTAGAGAAAATGAATTCAATAGAACCCTTTAAGTGCAGGATCAGTACAGCCCCAATGTGTGAGAAAAATAGGGCATTATGCCCCTTATTCAGCTTGAATACCAATATGATGGGGCATTACAAGGAGAAGTATGGGGGAACTTCCGGGGCATGAAATGTGAGCTAAGCCAGGTGATATATGGGACATTTGACTACTTCTGATGGGGTAGGGCCCCCGAGCGTTCAATTGATATTAATATCATGGCGGCGGCAATGAATATATTACCGTTGATCAGCTATACTCTAATTTGGGGTAGGTACGCAATCAACCAAGAGATGATTATGTTACTTTTGGTAAGTGGTGTTCATGTTATTTTTTTCTAGGTACAATTCATCCTCATGATTATTATTGCAACTAGCAGCCTTCGGCGGGCTAGCGGTGTGGGGATCAAATGGCCCTCCATTGAGAAAACTTTACTTTATCGAGATATGTGGGAGAAGCGGAGCAAAATGCTTGCCCCACTCACCGATCTAGTCGCTGAGTGCGGTGTTACAAAAGCTACCAAACAGTGTCCAACCTTACCTCAATGGTAAATTTACACCAGACACTAATTGGACGATTTGTTTCTCGTGTTGATAAGTATACTGAGCGTGGAATTGTGATCAATGGAATACCTCATCTGTATTAGCAATACCTCTGAAACTCAATGTCCGGAAATGTCCGGACATTGTAACTCAAAAGGGGGAAAAAAGTAACCTCTGGTAATTCAAGATCCATTCACTTGTGATTTTCAAAAGTACTTGCACATTGAATTACGAAAGCGATGGCTCTTGTAATTCAATGTCCAGAGCTCTTTTAATTCAATGTCCTGATCTTTGTTTTTCAAAAGTAAGAGACATTGAATTGCAATGTCCGACGCTATCAATATACAATATCCATTTATTGTTTTCTTGTTCAGTTTCTTTAAGTTTAAATTGTGCTATTTGAATTATACAATAGCCGTTACACAACAAACCCCTAAAGTAACGGTGAACTACTATCTCTCTCTAAAACTTACCATAACCCTAATAAAATAATATGAGAGTCCTCATATTGGGAGGTGACGGTGAAGAGGGTGGTGGTTGCGGTGGCGGCGTTTCTAAGATGCAGTCAACATCTCATGATGAAATTAAAATGGGGACAGAAGCATAATTATATGTTTCTTGTAATGTAATGATAGTGTTTCCGTGGTGATAGATAAACACGGCGCTGTTATTGAGCACTGACACAACCAATACAGAGCGTTGACTTTCACGGGTGGTGGGTAGTTGGTAGCAGTAGTAGTAGTTTACAGAGAGTGTTGTCTAATATGAGAGTTGTGTGTTAGTTGTGATTTTGAAAAAAATAAACCTCATAATTTCTTTATCATTTTTGAGAAAGAGCTAGGAAAGCCTCACATAGGAATTTAGTTTATTAGGGTATCCAAAGAAAAGATTTTACCAATGATGGTCAACAAGATTGATTCCCTCCCTCCTAATACTAGCTCATTGCATATTTGCATTGCCATTGCTACAAGTTTGGTAGACATCACTGCTATATTGATAAAAATATGACAACGGAAATACAGAAACATAATACACACTTTGGTTCAAACCGCCCAATTCCCGGATCGGCTGTCACCGGTATCCCTCCTCTCACTCTCGAGCTGAAAATAGATGAAAATGATGTCTAGAATATTGCTTGTCGGAGTTCTTTCAAATACTCGGCCGATATGGATCGGGATATGTTTATATTGCATATATAGATAGCCAATGATGTAAACTAGGTTCGTATGGTGTTATTTTGTATGCAATGGTGCGCTGGTTGGATAAACTTGGTTCTCAAGTAGGGCCTATCAAAATTGCAACTCTGAACTACATCTGCTGTTTTATGTCTCGATCATGGTCTGTATACAATACTGGTAGTCAAATAATCGATTAACGACCATTCCATGATATGGATAATTGTTGGTTTAGTGTATTTGTTGGTTGACGGCAATTATTTACGTTAAATCAACGTACCAATTGTAAGCTACTACTTTTGTCATATATTATTGCAATATTTATTTGATGGCCAATCTAACGCGTATAATCATATCTTATATACCAAAATCACTCAGGCTACATCCGAATACATATAAGAGTATGGGAGATACGTGGGGTCGGTGTTTGAAATGTAGAATAGCACGTATTGTGCAATTAATTTGGGGGATTGGGAAAGATGAGGAATTATATTGATTGAAATGCTAGGGAAGGGTATTATTGGGTGGTTTAAGCGCTTAGGGGGGAGGGGAAGGATTAGATTTAACACTTCATTAGAGTGTGGACTAGTCAATCCGTCCAATCCTGTTGCTCTGTATGGATTAATCCTAGTATTGATGGGCACTATTCTACTCCGAGCAAGTGGGAGATATTGTAGTCCATTGGGTTTAGCAGAGGTCTCTAGAACTAATGGGGAACTACTTTGTGCTGCTGATATATATTCAATATATGTACATGCTTTCTAACAATTACTCACCAAAAAAGAACGTTATGGAGTTGAGAACAAACTCTATCAGTTGCGAGAACATAATCATATCACACATTTATTTATTCACAGCTTATTGAGAACAATAGTATTCTACATACAGCTAATTGAGAACAATATTATAAGGATTTATTTAATCAAATGCATTATATACTAATACTAGGAGGCACAACGACCCGTAAGAGCTGTCCTGCCATTCTTTCAACATAAGTGTTCCAATATATATTTCGCAAAAGATATGCTCGTTTGGTACCTCTCTCCTTACTCCCTTCTCATACACTGAAGCAGCTACATGATTCATCACTCGTATAACATGTCTCAATACATAAACCATCAATACAGGTATGCGAACCTAATTATGAAATAGTCTCTAATCACCAATACAGAGACAATAAATTGAGGAAAATTGGGACGTTTTGCATCGAATACAAAGGAAACATCCCCCACAATAACCCCACAACGCATCCCAAGCATACATATGACCAATATCTACTCTGAGGATGTATAGGATTCCGTACGAAAGCATTATAATGAGCTCAATCCTTTATGTAGGTGGATTTGTTGCACTAAAACATCATGTTACTTACCAGTAGCAAATATCCTGACGATCGCTGGCACAATAACCCACCACCACACATACCCTTAAACAATAACTAATTGAGGGTATGCCGTATCGGGAGTAGCACGATATCCACCACACGAGGAGCCACGACAATACGAGTGTGTAGTGTTTTGGAGAATTGCGTCAAAGTCACTTTTTGATGGCTATGGTAGTGTCCCCAAGTCGCCGCCCCGAACTAACCAACCACATTCACCCAACCGTATACATCTAAACTCAAATAATATCCAACAGTTTGACCATAGACGCCGTCTTATGTTGCCCTACGAGAGCATAACGCAAAGACTTTGGAGAGCAATGAGTGATTGGCTAGCCCGCGAGTATCTAAGTTGTACAGCTACGAGTACGATGAGCATATTTGCTCATTTGACTAAACTCAACCGTTTATCGCCACGAGACAGAAAATCCGTTTGTGAACCGAAGTGTACACTGGAGTTGCATAATAATTAATAAATGCATCAGATTATGAATCGATGCCAATAATTAGAGAATACATCACTGAGCAATGACACCAATAAGTCCACTAATACTGAGGGGGTCGAACTGTCATTGTATCCTGATTCGTCAGGAGCCATGGTTGATCCCCCAAAGTTAAAATGGAAATGCTTGCTGATGGAAAGCACAAATGTGTTAGAAGAAACAGAAAAAAGAAGAGCGAAGAGTAAGAATAATAAATACAATGATGTCCATGATAAAGATTGAAAGTTACCTCATCGTTGACAAGTTGAGAGACGTAGATGATGCCGTTGTTAAAGTATCAAAAACCTTTCTGGTAAAGATGGAAAGAGTTTTCTCACAAGATAATGATATGGCCCGTTGATAAACCATTACCTTTCTGATAAAGTTGGAAAGTGCTGATACACACCTACTATTGGCAATGACGATGGTGTTACTAAGAATCTACCAAGCAATGACACCAATAAGTCCACTGACTGATATCGAGGGTGTCGAGCTTTCAGTGTACCCTGATTCAGGATCATTGGTTGCTCCTCCCAAGGTTAAGGATGTTCTTACTGGGGGAAAGCGCAAGGAAGGATCAAAACCAACTCGTCGTAAGAAGAAGAGCAAGAAGAGTAAATCCCAAGAACGACAATTGTCGTGGTGGTGATCATACTCCATTGGGAAATGGGGAAGAACGAAGAGAATGGTTGGAACGGGTATTGTTGAATACTGTTGGCACTGGAGGAAATGAAGAGGGCATGCAGTTAGGTGTTACCCGTCCATCGAAGCCAAAACAGAAGAATTAGTACTGAGATGGTGCCTCATCCTGAGGTAGATGAATACAAGGAGGGTTTCTTTGTTAGTGAGAAAACCAGAAGTGGTAGATAGATACCAATAATAATTATTATTGTATATTATGGTCATGGTTTAAGACCTTAACACCAGGTCACGGTTTAAGACCTATACAACACCAGAGCGGCGACGGAAGTTCGCCCAACAGTAGTAATACTGGCCGTTCTAAATAATAAAACCAGCTTCCCGCAAGGTAATGCCGAAGCCTCTCATTCATTTGAATTTGATGCTCTAGAAGTTTCCCACGGCGACGATGAGTCACTGCCGTGTAACTAAACCACTCATCCGCAAGGCAACGCCGAATCCTCTCATTATTGATGATCAAGAAGTTTCCACCCCCACAAGATGACAATGCTACTCCCCCCGCATATCTCCTACATTGGCTTTATGCATGGTGTCATCGGACATAGACTGAATATAGCATAACACTTAATTTGTTTCTTAGTAATAAGAAAGATACATAGTGTAGTGGCCATGGCCATAGTGTTCAATACTACTAAGAAAGACTTAATTTGTTTCTTACTACTTCGTATTTGTAGTTTTGCTGTGGTAGAATATATTGATGTTGATTGGTTGCTAATATAAACATCTTCTCATAAATGAGGAAATGTTTAACATATGTTTGTTGCTGATTGCTGCCCCGTGCACATCCTAGATCCTAATCCATAGACACAAATTCATATTGTTTGGTTGATTATTATCTATCGATGATTCATTATCAATACATAGATAATATATTGTCTTCTAAATGAGAAAATATTAAATATGTGTTTATTGTGCCCTTGTACTATTGTCGTAAAATTATAACATAAACATATATTTGGTGATTAATTTATATGCTTGGCGAGAATATTGCATGGTTGACTGCCATCAATAAATTATCAATCGATGTAATAACATCGTCTCAAAAATGAGAAAATAATTAGTCAATATTGTATATTTTATATGATAGTAAAGACACAATCAATTGTTCAATTATCGTATTCATCTGCTGATTACTAATACTAATATATTGTGTAGAGTTGACTTCATTGCAATGAGGTATATGCAATGAAGTCACTAAATTTTTGCAATGGATGTTGTAAGAAGAAATCCTATGTCTTTCTTATCTGAAAAGGAAAGAGTTGGAATCTCAAAGGTTGGATTGTTGATAATAAAAAGACGGATATTGATATTCAACAAGTGGCTTGTGGTTTACGATGGCTCGGCTTTTGTATTACAAAAGCTACACTTTTGAAAAAGGATACCCACACTTCCGAAACTCAAGTGCCGGACATAGACATTCAGCGGTATTGCAAAATCAGATGAAAGGTACTCGTAAACGAGCCTGGTATTGGGATGCTAATCAAAAGGCATTCGATGACGTTAAAGCTACAATCTCTAAAGATGTAGTGCTGGCCTACCCTGACTACTCCAAGTCGTTTGAGATCTATACAGATGCCTCAACGAAACAACTTGGAGCAGTCATCACAGGATAATAGACCAGTAGCATTCTTCAGCCAAAAGCTAAGCAATGCACAAACAATGTATTCAATAACTGAACTTGAACTACTAGCGGAAACACTTAAAGAGAAGGGAATGCTTTGGGGTCAGCGTATCAAAGTCTATACCGACCACAAGAATTTGATAACGGACGCTCTTGGCCTATCTTCAGATCGCGTATATCGCTGGAGATTGTTGCTAGAAGAGTACGGCCCTAAAGTAGTTTACATTAAGGGGATTCATAACACTGTAGCTGACGCTATCAGTCGTTTAGAATATTATCCTGCTGCAAATCCCGACCGCCTATCATATCACATGAGTCGAGTACAAACTCGTGTTGAGAATGATACCGGCATCCGTCGAGCCGTCGAGAGCAGTTCAAATGGAAAGCTGTTACGAATAGACTGGTAAACTATCATAAACAATTAGATAGTGATGCTGAGAAAGTCAACTACTCAGTGACAAAGACCTCTCCAACAAAGAGACGTCGAGTGTCTAGTGATAGTTCTGTAAAACTAGACCCAATGACTTTAGGACAAGTCTTGGCCAATAGTGCAGAAGAGGATGAAGTATATCCTCTAACTATACCGGAAATTGCTAAAGAACAGCATAAAGACAGAAGCCTTAAGAGATACTTTACTCAAGGGGGCAAACGGTATGAAGTCAATCTACTCCTCAAAGATACTGAAGTATTAGTAGACGAGCAAGGCAATATACAACAATGGTACCATCATTACTTGCAACATGTAAAGACATGTCCAACTTGCCAAAAGAATAAGAGACGAAGTCTTAAGTATGTTAAACTGCCAACTAAGATTGTAGTAAGTAAGCCTTGGAAAGCACTTTGTGTTGACCTAGTCGGTCCATCTTTTGCTTTGTTATAGACTTTATGTGTCTAACTATGATTGATCCGGCATCTGGCTGGTTCGAAATAGTAGAACTACCTATTCATGAAATTCCAAAGAAGAAGAGTAAGAAAAAGGGACAACCAGAGAAGACGGAATACTTCGACAAGACATCTGCACAGATAAGCAGATTAGTCAATAAATCGTTGTTTAGTAGATATCCTAGATGTCAACAAATCATCTATGACAATGGTAGCAAATTCAAACTCCACTTTGAAGACCTATGACAACGACAATGCCATTCTGATCATCCCACTTAGATATGGACACCCGTTTATTGTTATGTGAAGATACCGATTGAGATACCTATGTGAAGATACACGTTGAAGTAAGATCCTATGTTGAATCGCCACTTGTTAAAGAGGAATGTAAACCTCTCATAGTAGGAATAATTAGTAAAGAACCAAGTGATACTGTAAAGTAAAGCCGTATATCAGTCTAGGGATATACAACGATAGCCTCTGCAGTCTATTGACGCTGCATACTATGTCGGGTAACGAACGATAATCCATTGTCGTTGACAGATTAAGCAGTCTCGAGACTTTATCTCCTAATCGTAGATTAGCCGAAGTTGTTTAGTGTAATATTTGCTAGAGTCTATTGACGCTGTGGCAATATTACAGTCAGTTATTTATTGCTTACTTTGAGAAGGAAGATTCGTCAAAAAGGAATTGGAATTTGCGATTCAGTTTGTGATAATTATCGTGGTAGATAAACTTTAACGTGGAATCATGGCTACAACAGAACGTCACCGGGTGTATTATGATCACATCGTACAGGTGTGGTTAAACCCTGACCCAGATTCTAATGATATTCTTTGTCTTCTCCGTGGGGAGAACAAAACTAACTTGCGTTTGTTGAAGACGTTTGTACGAACACCGGGGTTACAGTTAGGGAATATAACATTCGTCAATGATGAGGGAGATGACAGTACCCTATCAGACGATCAAGTACGTGAACTTAAGGCAGTAACTTCCTTCCTGAACCATAACCAAAATTGGTATGGACCAACAGCAGTTGCCGGTCACTTTGATATTACCGCAACCACAAGAGATGATTTTCTACTATTCATCGCAGAACATGATGACTTAGAAAACAACCCTGTACAACAAGATAATGACCTCATGATGAGTTCGTATGAAATGAGGACAAGGATCCAAGATAACAACAACAACAACAATAACAACAACAACCGTACAAGGAGTAATTCAAGATCCTCCCGGTCCACAAGCCCGACGGCAAGGCAGGCTATCAACCACCTCCTCGCACAGTGGCTCAAGAAGAAGAGGCCGATGACCGATTATACAATGTCCCTCAACGATGTTATGCAATGGTCTGAATGGGATCGTCAACTCCGTGCCCTCGCCTATACTCACGGTGTGGAGGATGTACTTGATCATCTTTACTCTCCGGTGCCAGGTTCAGATGAGGAGGAATTATTCGAGGAGATGCAGGGTCACATGTACACTGTATTCGTCAGACTTGTCAAGGAGACAAAAGGTCTGCAAATCGTCAAGAAACACAAGGATGATAGGGACGCACAGACTATATACAAGGAGTTGTCCGACCACTACGCTGGGGAAGCATCGCAGATGGCAATTGCCAACCTCGATGAGATGGAGACTAGCATTATGACGGCAGAGATCCCTGATCCCAGACGTCAGCCTTTACTATCATACATGGAGAAATGGAAGCTCAAGTTAGATGACTTCAACGGTTTGGCACCTCCTGACCGATTCATGAATGATGCCCAAACACTGGTACACCTGAAGTGCTTCATCAAGAATGTCCCCGAGTTGCAGAGCATCAACAACATGGTCACCGTCATGAGCACTGCGCTTCTAAGCAGTGGCCGTAAACCAACAGCCAGTGATAAAATCCAGATGTACTTCAATGTTGCAACTACAGTAGACAAGGGTATTAAGGCGGCCAACCGAGGACGAAGAGGAACATCCTCAAGGAACATCCACTTGACAGAGATTCTTGGTGAGGATGATGAAGGGTATGATGATGATGTCCCGCTTCTTGAGAATAATGCCCATGAAGGAATACCCGATGCCGGTGGTATTGTAGAAGAAGAGATCGATGTTGACATGTTGCAAGCATTTGCCACTATATTCAGGGGATTGAAGATGAATCAGGCCACATGGAATCGCTTGTCGCCGGAAGCTCAGCAACTGTGGGATCAACTTGCCCAGAGGGACAAGAACACTATCCTCGGCTCACGTTCAGGTATGTCCCCAAGTCCCAGAAGAAGTACCCCTCAGGATACACCATCCAATGCACGTCCATCACCACGTACGTCACCACGTCCGTCGGCACTACGTAACCCTCCTAATCAGCAACAAGTTGCATTCCACGAAACTCCCGACAGTGTACCCACCATTGATCAACAATATGAAACAAACTTCCTAGAAAGGAGTAATTACAATGTTAACAGCGCTACTCAACTTGCCACTGACACCACAGTAGCCTTGTCCAACGACATGTACTACACGCCCACGCCGTCTGAAGAATGTAGCATCTTCAAAACAATCACCACTGTACCGAAAGTTACTACGCCCAATGATAAATCATCATCCGCAGGAACTGGGGAGAATAGCGGCAGCAGTGATAAGAAGAGCTTGTTCCGAAGAATGCCCAAGCTACGTACCCGTATGGCAGCTGTAACTAACTCTCGCCCTTGGAAGGAATACTTGGGAGAAGAATATGACCTAATTGCCACTAGGATTTACCTACCACACCAATATTCTGATTGGCACTCAAGAAACTGGCACTCAAGGATTCCAAGGGAGGTACGGCACAGAGTCACGGTGGGGAGTGGGGAGAATGCCTCAAGGGTAGACATTCTAGAATGGAGAAGTAGGATGCAAGGAACTGTACCTACCATGACAGTACCGGCTGAGGTGATCTCACACGGGGTAAGTATGATGGTGGCCGGTGACAGGGAGGAAGTAGACCCATGGGTAGGCATGAGAGAAACGAGCGGAACGGGGAGAGCAGATGGGGAGCCAACAAATGAGGGGATAGGGGGGTTGCTGCATGAAAACGAGGATGGGGAGGAAGATAATGGGGAGGAAGATAACATGACGAGGATGAGTACCGTGGATGGGGGTAACAACCGAGGAGTATCAGGACCGGGCATGAGGCTACTGAGTTATGTATCACCTGAACGCCGTGTTGATATATGGGGATTCCAAGGCAGGGTTGTATCCAATATTCTGATCGGCAGATTTGGCAGCATCATCAGGCTCAATACCGATGAAGAAGTACTAGCAATATTCTCCGAATACGCTCATGATCCAGAGAATCAACATGCCATACACTCAACGCTACAGCTCATGGACCAAGGCATGAATGTTGAAGATCGATCCCCAAGATTTGGTACTCCACCGTCCATCACAACCCCGGAAGGAGATGTTATCCCCCTAATATTCAACGACGGCCTACCCACACTATGCTTAAGGTACCCCACGGATACGGAGTTAATGAACATGAGGCGTGTTTACCTCACGGGGAGTGACGTAGGAACCCAAGTAAGTATGACCACCCAAGTAATATCCCCTCCATCTGTATCACACCATCAAGTGCAGTGAATGGACCGACGGCATTACCACCCCGCGATGACGAGTCAGACGACACTTCAGTGACAGAAGAATGTGACTCCATGGACGATACGGTAGACACCGACAACATTGACAATTCCCCCAAGACAACTGGACAGGTAAGTGAGGAATTACTGACATACAAGGAGGCAGTTCGTCACCAATTTAAGGAAGTACTAAAGGAAATACGGGAGGTAAGTATGCGGGGAGATATTGAGGGGAGATTGATTGCCGCCGCTTTTGGAGACAATTATTTGAATGGTGAGTATAGGACATTACCACCACGGCAGGCACCATTGAGGGACGATAATAATAATAAAACTGAAATCTTATAGCTGATTAATTACTATCTTAGTAACCATGCACGGTGGGTGTAGTTAAGTCTCAGAATACTGGCCGAAGGCCGTGCGGGGCATGCCCTGCCGCTGAACGACATCGGATGCTTACTGCTCCACTTTTCAATCCATATTGACTGCAGGTTTGCAAGTACTTACCTACACAACTTTCAATCTTTCCCGTGTGACTATTTGGTCTAATACGACCACCTCGTAACAAAGGTGTAACACAGGGTGTCCTGCATTTTCTTCCTAGATTCAGCTGGCCGGAGGTGACTCACGGGAATAACATGGTTACCCCTCGTGATAAACCTGTTATACAGCTCTATCCATGACGGAACATTTAGCGTCGATTCTAACTACCTGCATCGTCTGTATCCGGCCCATAACATATCAAACTAGCCGAGGCCAATCTAATACGTTGGGTTGTCACTGATTTTGGGCCTATTAACTACCCTATTATGTTTTGATGATGATGCCGAAGAGCATCATGGCTGGTTGGTATTATTGGCCGGGGAAACGAGAAACCCCGATGCGAGAAGGTCTGTGGAACTCCGAGAAACTCGCGGTATGTTATTGTTTTATGAATAATTTGTAATTCCAATGATGAACACCATGTTTTGGTGGTCAGGGCTCTGTCACGGCGATGACTCTTTCACCGAAAGTCTGGTCCAATTCTTCTACTCATTCACATGTACCCTGCCTCCTTTACCTCTACCATTGTGTAGTAGGCTGGCAGTGGACTATTTAATTTTGAATGG
>Ga0214477_101168_pt1 | contig 14053 bp, 12 predicted proteins | sample M1_20Mar14CPVII9_FD_165058 | JGI IMG/M metagenome (GOLD analysis project Ga0214477, IMG submission 165058) | Marine eukaryotic communities from Monterey Bay, California, United States - M1_20Mar14CPVII9sort6BwellC16 | ecosystem: Environmental > Aquatic > Marine > Unclassified | place: USA...
TGGGGTGGGGTGTGGGGGGGGGGGGGGGGGGGGGGGGGGGGGGTAACAACTGTGCTCGAATCTTCAACAAACGATCTTGTGCAAGGTCTGATCATTTTGAACTCTTGTCGGTGCCTCCACTAGTACCACCGGAGCGTTTCTTCTTATCGTTTGATGAGCTAGAGCCGGTACTACTGCTACTGCTACTACCAGTGAACCCTCGAGTCAATAGCCTTTCCAAAAGTTCATCGAATTCTTCAAGACATTCTTCATAATCCCTGACATCTCTAAGAGTAAAGTCTAGGGTTCGTTTCTTCCTCCTTGTTGATCGAGATGATGTACCAGTAGATGTTGAGGTATTAGTGCTCTTATTGAGTCGACGACTGCCACTCTTGCTTTTACTGCTTGACTTGCTCTTGTTGCTGCTAGATCTACTACCAGATCTGCTTGAGCTACTAGTATCACCATCTATCTTGACATTGAAGCCCATCCTTTCCAGTTTGTATTCCATATCAAGGGCACAGTCTATAGTATTGTCGTTGTCTTGTTTAAGATGTAAAGCTACAGTCCTTGTACGTCCACGTCGTCCACGCCGGGAAGAAGATGATGATGTGGAGAGCTTGCGCTCTGTACCTCGTAATGTGTTACCAGCTAACAAAGAGGAGAGAGGATATATGGTTATGAGATAAATCGAATTAGTCTAGACTGTACTTTAGTCGAATATACTTACCAACTGCTGAAACACCAGTGCATATTAATAGGACAGTGACTAATTTCATTATATGATGTTTTCTTTGTTGTATCGGTTATTTGATGTTTGATTGTTGCTTACTGATATTTTATGTGAACTATCCCCCGCTTCTTGTTGTTGATGGGATCATGGTGTTCTTGTATTAGTGGGATAGGCACGGGCTTCTTGTTGTATGTCACACGACAAAGAGTGGAGTTCTCATCGGATCGATAGTTTCTTGCACCCTAGGAACTTCTTTCTAGTGTGAGCACTCGATCTCGAGGATTCTCCTTTGCTTCTGGTATAGTGAAGAGTTTGCCAAGGAAGAAGATTATGTCTCGTACAGGTCAAATGAGCACCAAGATAGCTTAACTTACTCTGCTCTTAAATCATTTGCAGATATTCCCCTTATTGCATTATGGTACCCCTTCCCTCTAGCTCTAAAGAATACCCGTCATGTCCAATGTAACTTTCTTTAGTGGCTTTTGCTCATTGCAAAACAGCTCATTACCACCATAACGACAGGCTCTGCTTGGTGCCGTCTTCTTCTTATTGCCGGCTAATGTATTCTTAACAACTGGTATGGAATTCAATTTATCAACAACATCCATACCCTCAATTACTCGTCCGACAACTACATTCTCGTCGTCTAACGTCTGTGCAGCCTGTGCATTACCTCTTGGAAATATTGTGAACCCATATCCACTTTCATTTCCCCTTCTAACAGAAACAACTCCTTTCTCGTCATGCTTTAATCCACTTTGTTTATCCTCAAAGTTGGGAGGCTCTCTTGCTATAAATTTCCCCGAGACCGCACCAATATCTAATCGTTCATCCTGAACTACTCGCCATACAGTTGAATACTCATAATTCACACCGACAGTATCCTCCTTTTCTATACAATTATTATATACTTTATTTGCCTCTAACTGCTCTTTTTCAAAAGTTCTCGTTGTGTCCAATGGTTTACACTTTGATTTATAGCCTTGTGGTGTGACCACTTGTTTTAGTATTGAGACTGACTGAGGGGCATCATTGCCGAATAATCCAATAACTATACGATCATTTGGTTCAGAAGGCGCTGATAAACCCTTGAATTCAATGAATATTTTATCGGTAATTGTGGCATCATTTGTAGATCTTATATCTTCGGCATTGACTGGTGTTGGTAGAGATGATGCCACGACAGCTGAAGATACTATTGATGCAAAGAAGTTACGACGTGTAGAAGTTGCAATATCATCCGAGAAAAGATCAGTATCATCTATCAGAGGGTAGGCGTGGCCATCATTACTCATCATACTCAAAGACATAGTATGAGTGTTATATTTTATGGATGAAATGACGGCCGATGGTGGTACCAAATTGAACCCACATGAATAAGGAATGAATGCATAAATTGCAAATAATGTTACCCTTATTATTGACTGCATATTGCAACGATGTTATATAAGCTACAACTTGAGGCAATCTTTCATGGAAAATTAAAAATAGCATGAATCGATTACTTTTAGCGATAGAACGGTAATAATAAAAAGGTACATAAAGAGGAAGAAGAGGAGCTCTGATAAAGCAGGGACTGATCACAGATAGAGACTGATTACACATATCATTAAGCTATAATCAGCTAGTTTTCCTATCTTATCTTACTTTATCCCTGTCAATATCATCTCTCCTCTTCTAGTCTCTCGTAGTCTCTCATAGTTTAAGTTAGTGCACATTTCTCGTAGTCCTCTCCTAAAAATATCCAGACATAACTTTTCTCGTCTTAACATCTCTGTCTCTGTCTTCTGAACTTAAAAGTTCGCTAAGAGAGTCATTAGTAAGTGTAGTTTTCTCTTCAAGAGCTTCCATCTTCTCTGTAAGTTTTGCAACTGCAGCATAAATATCGTCCATACGGGTTGAGTTGTCATCCTCCGGCAGTATGTTTGAGCCCCGTTTACTCTTTGATATGGCACCAACAAGGATCCCTGTCGCGACTAACACAGCCGACAATACATATGCTCCCGATAGATGCTTAGGTGTCAATGATTCTGTATCACTATCAATCATCTCTTCACTGCACATAGTTTGTGGCTCGTGTACTGCCGATATATTGCCCCATACTCCCTGTTGAAAGACTTCCGATATAACTGTTTCCAAAGGTAGCACATACTCTTCCGATACGGGGATACCCCAGGGCATCTCCAATACAGGGTCTCCCACTCGTTCTTTTGTACAGTGCTCCCCTTTCCCGTGATGAGCATGCATCTCTTCAATCCCTACTATTGCAGCTTCACAGATACCATCATCCATTCCAACTAGTAAATCACTTCGACTATCAACTGTAACATTTCTAATCTTATTGCCGTATATCCCTTGCAAGATATTCACTCTGTTCTGGAGGATACATATCCTATAATTCTCTGCAATAGCTTGATCGATACTAGTAATAGAAGTTCCAAATCCATTTCTAACAAGATAGTTTGTCAGATTTGCAGTGTAAGAAGCCCCCGTGAGTAAGATTTGTACACCTATTGCCAGCAAAGTGAATCTACCAGCCCAAGTACCACCATCCTCTAGAAGATGCGCGTTGAATGATTTGTCATGATGAAAGAGAGGTGATTGTAACAAATGTTAGTGCATGTGGTGTAAAGGCAGTCAAATGAAGACTAAAGAAGGCCAAACGAAGTAGCCAAATCACCGAGTCTTCGTATTGAGCACATGATAACTCAAGACAAAACAATACAAACGCGGACTTTCCTACTCTCCCATCTGATGGTAGTAGAGTCTCATGTGCCCAAAATCGAAGGAGAGCATTGTAGCTTGCATGAGCAATACTACTTCCAGGAGTCTCTTTAAATCTCAGCCACCAGTCCCTCGGAGCTTCTTGTATACTAAACAATAAGCTCAATATGATTAGTACTGCAAAAGTCACACCCCAGAGTGCAGGGCTGAATGGGGCAAAGATACTAGAAATCAATTCACCCGTTGTTTCCGGCTCCAGTATTGATACTACTAAGTATTCCGAAGATACTCCCATCTCTAAAAAATCACAGACTGCATTTCTGTGTCGATTCTTCGTAAATGAACCTATGCATAAATCAACCGCAGATGTGCCAGCAGCATAGACACATTCTGCGTGTTCCATATTCTCATCAGCATCAATAAAGGGTTGATGGTTATTGGCATGTTTTTTTGATATATCTGGGATGACCGTGAAGTTAATTGTAAAGTTTAAAGATGTTTGATTGACAAGGTGATTCATTAAGTCGATTACCGTTCCGTAATATTGCTTGTTGTCATGATATTGTATAATTCCCCGACCATCGTATGGTATATCATCTATATACTCATCATTCTTACTATATACAATAGTTCCTTCATACCCCCTGTGATTATCAACTAATACTCCCTGTAATACTTTACCCTGCAATCTAATAGGATCTCTTGACCATTCATCACTATATCCGCAAGTTGCAAATGAAAAGTATCTCGGAGATGAAGGAAATCTATGACTTCGTCTGTGTGGAAGCTTACAATTCAGAGGATCAACATAACAAAACTCTGATTTACATAAACTTGGAGTTGTGTCGTTTCTTTGACAATATAAGTTGTTGTACTTTTGATCATGTTTATCACAGCCGATGCCATAATTTGATATGTTATTAATGCCCCAAGATATTGCAATGGCTTCATCTTCTTCTGTCAGTTGCGGTACCTCATCTATACATGGACAACTGTTTTGACCACTACTATTGACTTCACCAATACATAATAATATCATAAGTGTTGACATCAAGGTGATACAAGAACTTGTTTGTTGCATGTTTCTAATCTCAATATGTTACTTCCACCGAATTCAATTGTGATACAAAGCAACAAATAATCGAGTGTAGCAGCTTCTTCTAAGTACGATAGGTAGACTTCTATCTGCTTGCAAGCATACTTATCAATGTCTGCGCCCACCTGAATAAAAAAGATACCCAAATGGTATCCTAAATCTTTCCTCTAGTCTATCTTCTCATCTGCTCTACTTTATTTTGCCATCACCATTTCTACTGTGCTTGTTTACACCCATAAGCCTCCTCCTTTGCCATAACTACTACTTCTTCTTCTATAGTAGTATTATCAGTTCGTTGCGGTTGAACCAAAATATTGTCTACATTTTCAGGATACCAATCAACATCAAACCTTAGTTCATAGTTCTCAACTTTGATGCTAACCTACCTCTCAGAATCTCCCCCATTATAAAACTACAGAGATACGATGATTTCCCTTATTAGAAAAGTTATAATAATGATATGCCCATTCCTAATGAGTATATTATCAGTTAATAGCTTTGCAACACATCAACAAACATCATACATCAACAATAATAATATCCGAACTATGCACCTACATGCAGCAAAAGATGCAGACATGACAGATGAAGAACGTGAGGTTGCAATGGAAAAGGCACTAAAAGCAATGACGTCATTCTCAAATAAGTATGCTGAGAACACCGGCACATATTATTGTGAAGACAAGAGTATCCCTGCTGTTGTAATTAAAGGGCTAGCAGAACATAAGGTTAAGCTTGGAAAACCTTTATGTCCATGTAGATTCTATGAAGATAAAGAAGCAGAGGCAAAGGAAGGGTATTGGAATTGTCCTTGTGTACCCATGAGAGAAAGGCACGAGTGTCACTGTATGTTATTCCTTACAGAGGATAATGATTTTGCAGGGAAAGAGAGGAATATATCGTTTGAAGAAGTGAAAGATAAGTGTGGAGGCTTCTCGGATTAAACGAACAAAGGTGTGGATATTAAGTCTAAGATGGATCTAGGAGATTGAAATCGAAATGGGGAGATTAGTGGGTTATATTTAGAAAGTTCAGCAGGTAGCATTGCAAGTAGAAAGAAGTAGTAGAAAGTAGTCCTTGAAATACCATGAAACAACATTTAACTAAATATGAAACTTTACTTCTACAAATAATTATATACGCACTGCTCCCACGCCACACATACACGCTATATCTACAAACCATGTCTCAACTTTCATCATATTATCGAGAACGAACCGGATGCCATTGTAAACTCGTCGTCTCTTGACCGTCCCACATTTGGTGGGAAGTATCTCTTTTGATAATCCTCTGAGAAGAATGAACCCGTCTTCTTTGCTCTACTACTATAACCTCCTTCTAATACCCTTGCAGATGAGGATTTGTCAACATACTTGAATATAACAACTCTTGTTGGTCGAATATACTTCCTAAAGAGTACAAACATACCAGGTTGATGTGTCCACCTTGTTCGATATTCAACGGCTATGCCCTCATCTTCAAATCTTTGTCTAATCTCTTCGACAGCTTGGTGTATATGATGATCGAGAGCTGAATTCTTCCTCTCCATTAATACTGCAATAGATACAACTGCTCCAGCCAACACCAGCAAGCTCACAACCAAACCTATTCTCCAGATCCACAAACTCTTATCTAATTCAGCATTTAAATATGATAATTCTGCAGCGACAACATCATCCATACTATGATTCCTCTCCCATAAATCATCTTGTAAGTAATCGTCATATAATTCATCATCATCTATACCTTCTCTGTCCTCATCACTTATCGTTGCATGGATCTTCCTTCTGTCGTACCCTGGTCTTATAGCATAAAATACAATTGTTATCAATATTCCAACACAGAATCCTGCAGCATAATATCGATGCGGATCTAATATACTACGTGCCACATTATCAACTCGAAGTTTCAGTGCTGCCCAAGAATCATCGGATACATTAAGATTGGGCGGTTTTGGAAAGTTAAACCGTGCTGGTTCGACATTTGTTAAAAAGTATATAAAATCATCCCATTGTAGAGTTGAACGTTGTATATAGACTGCTATTTCATCATCTTGGACAAGAGTAGTACTTTTTTGTTGTTGCAATGAAGAGAAAGTGTTATCTGTGGCAGTATCCTGTCTTTGTATAGGTTGCTCAGTATTGTTATTTGATGCAATCTCCTCTGGTGGTGATTCCATAGCTCTGTATTTTCTTTCTTCACTTGTGTCTGTGTTATTATTATTGGATGTGGAATCCTGTTCATCATTTATACTGCTCTCCCCCGGCTCCATAGCTTATTAACAGTTTGATTTATCTATTTATCAATCTCCGCAGTTACTTCTAGAATAAATATACCTCAAGGCAAGCTTCCCCTTCTCCAACACTTACTACAATATCAGCACAAACTTTCCTCAAGGATACCGTTCCATTGAAATCCACTTTTTTCGACTCATCACACTCGTCATAATTATTTATTTCTCCCCCTCCTCTTCATGTATAAATAATTATTATAAAGATGAAATCAATCCTCTTATCGATTGCTCTCCTTGCTACGGCAGTGAATGCCTTCACCGTGCCATCATCTATACCGCAATCAATACACAATATCAACAATCGCGCACAACATCGTCCATCATCCATCATTACACTGAATGCAAGTAAGAATAAAGAAAAGATTGCCTCACGTACCAAATGGGCAGAAGAACGTGGTTATTCCACTGCAATAGATTCATCAGCTGATTCTTCTTCCGGCAGTAAAGCACCAAAACTAATCATTGCAGGAGCACCTGCCTCAGGAAAGGGTACACAATGTGAAATTATTAAGGAGAAATTTGGTGTCGTGCATTTAAGTACTGGTGATATGTTACGTGCCGCTGTTGCTGCCGGTACTGATGTTGGTAAGCAGGCTAAGGATTTTATGGATGCTGGTAAATTAGTTCCAGATGAAGTAATTATTGGTGTTGTAAGTTTTGTGTGTATTATATGCATTTATATTTTGTTTTTCAAAAAGGATGTTCCTCATACGATACCTTTGGTTTGCAATATACAATGGCTTTCACAATTGAAATTAATTGGTACATTGGTGAAATATTACGTTTGGTTTGCAATGAATAATTGAAATTGAATACTTATATCAGGTCAAGGATAGACTTGATGAATCAGACTGTGCAGAATCTGGGTGGCTACTTGATGGCTTTCCTCGTACACCAGCACAAGCCGAAGCACTAGCTGAAGCGGGAGTTTCAGCTGATTGTTTCATCTTCTTAAATGTACCCGATGAGGCTTTAATTGAACGTGTAGTAGGACGTCGTACGGATCCTGAAACTGGAAAGATATATCACATGACTTTCTCCCCTCCAGATGATGAAGAAATTCTAGCTCGATTGGAACAAAGGAGTGATGATACTGAAGAGAAGGTTAAGGTTAGACTTGAACAATTTCATGCCAATGTGGATGCTGTGAAGGGAAGTTATACCGATATTTCTGTGGAAGTTGATGGATCACAGAAGCCTGACGTTGTTTCTGCTGAGATTATGGATTCTATTGATAAAGCCTTGGCATAAGAGTTATGTGGGTATTGCATTTACTTTTTCAGAGTTTTGGGGGAGTTGCAGAACAGTACTCGTTTGTCAATATGCTGACAAACATTGATTGATCTAAATTGATCTAAATAAACAACAAGTGAAGCAAAACAATGAGTACTGATTCAGTATTATTTGTATATTCGGCGTATCTAGTCTGCTTAATTTAGCAATTATGTAAGTTATAATTCATCAGGCAATGCAGTCGAAGACGTCTCATTGTTCACAAGGCATGATGCAGGGGTAGTGTCTGTATCAAATCGTTGCGATATTATTTCAAGTAGTGTCATATTTGTATCCACACAATCGAAATAGCCTGAACCTGGAGGATCTTGCAAAGGTATTAGCTCACCAAGCGGGCCGTACTTCTTTCCTCGACGGCCTATCTCATAAAAATCTACCGCTATTGGATCGCTATTTAGTATTGGCGCACTTACATACCGAGTCAGCTCCGTATAAGTCTTATCCCAAAAACTGTGCAATTCTCTGGCATGATCGTACCACCAGTCAAAGCCGAAACACATTCCTCCTTCATAGTAGGCACCAAACCATCTTGAACCGCTGAATAATAAGATTACCGCATCTTCATCAGGAATAGTTTTGTTCAAAGTTGCATGATCTGCTGCATACACCCCACGTCCATAAGCAGTCCAAGCTGAGTTTCTTGTCACTGGAATCACATCCCAAGTATCATTATTGTTGCCTTTGAGTTGAGCACATGGCAGATCGAATTTACAATGCGTCCCGACAAAGAGAGGTATATCATTCTCATCTGTGTAGCATTCGCAAACTCCTTCATCCGAGCATGCGCCATGAAAGTTACATTCTGCTTCCGAATCACATGTGTTACAAGTTGTGCGAAAGCTGGCACCATCGGACACCTCTCCTTGGAGAGCGCGTTTCACAGTTTATGAAGATGAAAGAGAAGTGATTGTAACAAATGTTAGTACATACCCAAACTAAGTTCAAATGAAGTATTGAACACACCACAACACAAATAGACTTTCCTGTCCATTGTGTCCAGGCGCCATTTACTTCAAGCAAATCATAAGAGACAGTCTCTGGGCTGCGTAGTAACCATGGACAATCTGATGTATCTGCACTTCGAATGTTTGGGTCTTCCTTCCTTATATTATGATGCATGAAGACCCAGCTTTTCTCTTGTTTGCAATATTGAATAGTTGCTGGGGTCTTTTTCATGTATGGGCTATCGTCGAACTTGTTTCTGTAAAGGTGAAGAAGGCACACGTGAGTGACATGAAAAAATATTTAACAAACATATCAACTTTTACTTACTGTTCTACATAGATGGGACGTCCGTAGCGTGTTCCATTGATAACATAAACTCCGTTGAAGTATGAGTAGATGAGATCATTCCTTTCAACTAGTTCAACTACCCCTTCGGCATCTATAGACACCACAAAAGCTCCTATCCAAATGTCATCTTCCATTAAAACACGTATCGATGGACAATAGTAATAGCCTGTGTTTTGTCTATAAGTGACAACACTCATTCCTGATAATAAGCCGCAAAAGTTAAAGATATACATGATCTTGACAAAGATTGACATCTTCTTTCTCCTTGCAAACGGTAGCTTTTCGAACTCTACTCTAAAGCACTTCCTTGTTGAGGCCCTCTTTATATGCTTCCCAAACACATCCATTTTTGCCAGTCTAAATGCTATTCCATCGACTTGTTGTAGAAACTGTAAGGCCAAAACGTCAAAGAATATATCAATAACTCCTGTTGCTTGCACTACTACCACAAACATGTTTAATATAAAGAAGTAGCCAAAACAAACTCGAAGAAATGCCGTTGCAACGAATTTACTGTATAAAAGGTTAGGTTCCTTCTGATATAATGACCTTTCTGATATCATATTTAACAAGTATAATGCCTCTGGTATTTCCTCCTCCATGATCAATCCAATTATTAATGCCAAATATTGGGCAACTTTAACGTCCCAGCTTAGGGAACCAGAAATTAATTCCACACAATGGTCACAAGCATATCCAAGAAAAGAGGGAGAGAGAGGGGTTTAGTTTTACTAACAAAACCACATTACTACTGCACAGTGAATCTACTTACCTTATACCAACAGGTACACTCAATGGGTTCCTGGGTGTGTAATCTTCCGCTATATTGTTGAATAATGCTAATATTAAACATGCGTAGGATATTGTTATTATGCCTAATGCAAAAACGAATGGTATTGAACATGTTGGTTCTGTGAATAAGAAGGAGTGTGTACTGTTTGGTGTATATTATAATATGTGTGTATGGTTAGTTGGCAAAATACGCAATGAAAAAAGTTGACACAAGATGTGCACATATCAGATGAACATATCATATGCACACGTTAAAAGTAACACACCTTTCATTTAGTTTGATTGGGTCTTCGTATCCTATAATACTATACTCAGTATTATCAATATTAACAGCAGTAGAGCCCTCCTTATTTGTATCTCTTGGACTATGAGAGCCACATTGATGTATCTCATCTCCGAGTGGTGCTGCTTCATGAATATTGATTGTCACTTTAGACGACGACGCCCTATCACCGCCGCCACCAAAACGGCCACTAGCTATATGTCTACTGCTCATACTCAAAGGTTATAATAGAAGTAGCAACTATTAACAATTGCAATCTGATTACAATAGTTGATAATGAAATTGGTATGATTTATTTTGGGGGAATACAACCCTGCCCGCGGTAGGGCTAGCCCACGAAAAGGGCTGCTAGCATTAGTCTCAACGATTGGTTACATCCATCCATATGGTACTACATACTTCATAGGAATATACGGCAGCTGTAGTGATAATATATATGTATAATACTGGTTTAAGTGATAGTTTATTGGGCCCAAATTTTTTAACTGAAACCCATTGCAATAATAATTTATAAGTAACTTTAAACTTGGTGCACCTTGCTATTTGCAACGAATATCACATACCATACCAATACCTACAATGTCGAGAGGTGTACAAAGAGCTATGAAGCAATACAATAACAGCATCATAAAAGATAATGACCGGTCTTTAAGTAACGGCAGTATTAACGGTCGGCGTAAGATTATGCGTCATGAAAAACTGCAAGACTATTCACCAACAGAGTATCCCGATATAAAACCTAAAGGTTCAGAAGAAGTTATTGAACCGCCTAATAGTAACGGCCAACATCAATACAATAGACAACCATCATCAATAACACCACCAAGATTACGCGGTAGACGATCTCCTATTCCAACACCACAAAGAGGTATGAGCAATAACAACTCGGTAGTTATGAATGGTACCTTTCAAAAATTACTAGTTTTGTTATTCATAGTAGTTATATTTGATATGGTATATGTATTAGATTACTTTAATAGTTTAGATGAGAATGAAATAGACGGCCCGGAGGCGGGTATGCATCACTTACATGAAAGTAGACGTGTATCAAACTTATATACAAGTATATTAAATGGTATTAAAAAGGGTGAAGAATTTGTGGAAGAGGAGATTCAATTGGTAGAAGATGAGATTGGTTTGGGTAATAGTCATCATAAGAAACATCAAATCAGTGACAAGGATAAACGAGCACAGAGAGAATTTGAAGAGGCTAGGAATATCTTAGGTCTAGGAGAGAAGGTATCAAAGAATAAGAGTGCAAATAATTTTGTCTTTGACAACCTATCAGACTCTGAAAAGATTGAGGAATTGGAAACAGAAGTAATAGGATGGAAGAGTAAATATGAAGATGCAATGTCAAAGTTGGGACAGAATCCATATCCAGATGGTGAACCTGTCGTGCCATTCGAATACAATCCAAATGATACCAAGGTATCAGAGGGTATGATAAAATTATTAGGCACACCCGTACCACCAAATGAAGGGAATGATGATTACAAACCAAAGAAAACACGTGCCGAATTAGAAGGTATGGATACATATGGTGTTGATGAAAAGATTGTTAAGATATTACATTCGGCAAGTGTTGAAATTACAAAGGAGCTATCTGAACAACTGCCGTCATGGGAAGATGTTGTATCACTTTATGGTGAAAGTCCAATTGTTCATGGATTAGAAACATGTGAACCATATCGTGAGGCTGTTGCAGCGGAAGATCGTATGCTTGGTCCTGCAGGCATGTTCAATACCGGAACAAACTTACTGCATGAATTGTTGAAAGTTAATTGTGATATTCCTGAAGCACATACAAAGAAAAGAGAGCCACGTCGAAATGGCATGAGATGGCAGGTACCTTGGGGTAAACACAATCCTCCAACCACACATCGATTCAAGAATGTAGCCAAGGCATGGGGAAAGGGTATTAAACAAGATGATTTCATGCCCGTCGTACTAATCAAAGACCCGTACACATGGATGGGATCACAGTGTAGACATAAGTATACAACATTTTGGGGCCATGATGATGAGCACTGTCCAAATTTAATTCGATGGAGAGTTACTGATCGTGATGAAACGTCAACGGTACGAGTTAAGTTTGCATTACAGATGAATACATATGAATCATTATTAGACATGTGGAATAAGTGGTACGAAGAGTGGGACGAGCAGACTTTTCCACATTTGACTACTAGGTTTGAAGACTTATTGTTCCACGGCAAAGAGGTTACGAGAATAGCTTGTGATTGTGTAGGAGGGACATTTACCAAGGATTTTGAATATGTAGAAGATAGTGCCAAACCAGAACGAGGAGTTCATAAAGGAGCAAATGGTCTGGTCAAGGCAATGCTTCAATATGGTGATCCAGGAAAGAGATTGACTGGTTTTACAGACAGAGATAGAATATATGCGAGCAAAACTGTTGATACTCATTTGATGAGAAAATACAGCTATCCAGCTCCGCCGCTGCCAACATAAATATAGAAAGAAGTCTGGTTGATATCTTTGGTTCAGATTCTACACATTACTTCTAGCTAATAGCATCACCATCACATCCATTGTAAAGAGAATCCACTTCTCGTCCTATCTTGTGTGATGACAAACATCGGCACTCCAAATTCTTCTAATCTAACACACTAAATTACATATACCATTCAATTACTCAGTACCAACACTCATTCTTGTTATCAAAGAATCTTTTGGTTGGTGATATATTGAACGCATACAGATATGTATGAGTTTGTGCACATATCATGTGTACAATTTCTTCTTGACATTATTTTGGGGTGAAAGTGGTACCTGCTCATTATCTTCGTCTTCATCATCCCAACTCATGAACCGTGATAACTGAAATCCTCTTGGACTTACTAATTGAAAGGCTTGTGGACTCTTAATTTCTTGTTCAATAACATAATCTTGTATTTGACCAAACCATCGAAAGAAGAAAATCAAACCCGTTAATAAGGCAACCGGTCTCCAGAACCAAACATTTGATGTATTTCGTAAACCAATCGCTTCACTAAATCCCCATACAGCACCGCATCCCCCAAATACTTCAAGCACTAGCTTAGCACTAAATATCTGCAATAATCTAATTAGTTTCGCTCTATTATTGATATATGTTGTTGATATTGTTGGTATTGGACTTTGATGTCGTTGTGGTGTAATGTTCATTTTATTTAACGAAGCTTGATGATGTTCCACAAAAAGATGGTCAGGTAGTACTACTACAGGAAGATGATACTATTGTATGTGTATGTGATTATGGATAGCAATCGGTATCAATTGTTGTGATCAGTTTTGAGGTGCACCGATAATTAATGGTTCATGTGAGATAGAAATGTCGTGTTCAAGCTTGGTAGCAGACGCAAGCGGTACTCTTTAAGCAACTAAGAAGTTGGTATATATGAGGTAATGAATGGATATGATATGAAAGGAGGCGAGTATTATCTTCCTACGTCCAGATAACCTAACGTCGCGCCTTGATCCTCGCTTGATGGTAGTCCTGTGATGAGATGAGATACTAGGTATGAGAGAATGCAGACACGTGTTGTTTTGTAACTAAATTCT
>Ga0214477_101171_pt1 | contig 14032 bp, 10 predicted proteins | sample M1_20Mar14CPVII9_FD_165058 | JGI IMG/M metagenome (GOLD analysis project Ga0214477, IMG submission 165058) | Marine eukaryotic communities from Monterey Bay, California, United States - M1_20Mar14CPVII9sort6BwellC16 | ecosystem: Environmental > Aquatic > Marine > Unclassified | place: USA...
TGAATGGTAAGTTATGCATATCATATGCTTAACTTCTTTTCTTGATAGCCCTGCACTAACCCTCTGCAATCTTGCCTCTCACACAGAACTAAAACAAGAAGTAAACCATCTTAAAAGTTTACTAAACATTGAACAATCGATTCATCAAGCTGCTACTGGAGGTAACTATCGACAAGTAGAAGAAGAAGCATACATGCAAGAATCGGAAACGGAAGCCTCCTCAAGTTCTACTACCTCTGAATTGAAAGAGTTGGAATTGCTAACTGAAGATTATGAAAAGACTTTGAAGACTGCTTCAAGGATGAAGGAGGAAGTTGAAGAGTATGATATTGGCTCGGGCATCAAGTAATGAATGCAAGTTAAGTCAAGAGTAGGAGAGACAGGCATAGTGCAATGCCTGCTTTTGGTTGTAGGCTTTTGTTTGAAAAACAGATTGTTTGCTTTGTATAATAGTGTAAGATATTGCTAGATCATGCTTTGTAGTCCTGAAGTCAGAAATACTATACTTGCCCAATTTATACAATTTAGTTTTACAAATCTAATACAATATGTACATGGTGATCATTTATCTTCAGCTCAGCCACTTCTTTCCAAGCTCATAACAACTTATCATTAGTGCACAACCAGGTGCTACCTTGATCATTCTCGTTGTATTTCCTTTCCATAGTCCTGTAAAGAACCCTTCTTCTTTTGCTATTTGCTGTAGAGATTGGAAAGTGCTTTGCTTTCTACTTGAACTACTGCCAACTTGTTGTCTTCGAGTCTTTACGACATCAAATGGGGTAGTCAATATGGTGGCGAATAGACCTGATACGAGACCAGCTAAACCTGACTGCATCACCACATCATTACTCAGAAAGTTTGATTCTGACAGTTGCTGCTTACATGTTTCTAGACCGACAAAATATATACTCGAGAAGGGGACGTCTCTTAGTATCATCGGGCCTAGACCACGATACATCGAGAGTGGTCCATTCTTCTTCAGTATATGTCTAAACTCGTCAAGAATACTGCCATTACTATTGCCAGAACTAACTTGTCTCGTACGTATTAGTTCTAGAGGAGCTGAGTATGAGATATAGATATGAGATATGCAGAGTGAGAAACATATCGGATCTATTGCAAAGAAACCTTATTATAATCTAATCCAACAATTGCAACAATCTCTTACCTGTTGCAAATGAAGAAATCACACGTGCACTAGCCCCAGCAACAAGTGGGATATATAACCGGTCTGACGGGTAGTTCTCATTCTTATTTGCATTTGCATGATGATATCTATGTAGATGCATTGTAATCTCATCATATGCCGTAAAATAGATTGCAGTATTGGGTATAGCCGCTAATAATGTAGGTTTCACTCCAGTAAATAGTGCAGCTTTCCCTTCATTTTTATAAATTGCAAAGATTGTGTTGAATGTACCTCTATTGGACGACGATGATGCAAGTTTTGTGCACATATTATTATTATTTGGAAAAGAAGCTTGGGCTCGTATCTTTACAACCTCTAGTGGATTGAATGCCTAGGGATAATAATAAGAGATAATGATAATATGTTAGATATGTTAGCAAACCCATATCAAACACTTGTGGTACACAAGTATTACATACCAAGACATAAATTAGGCTGCCCATACTTCCAGAAAGGATTCTACTGGCGAATGGCGATGGTTGATCCATTGTGTTGATAAAGAGATATTGGTACAGCTTCACCGCTACTAAAGAGAATATGCAATCATCTAGAGGTACTCTAAATCATCTATTTGATATGGTGGCCTCTGTATTGTACAAAAGTCCATCATGACGATGCTCTTTATTTGTTCTCAAATAATTCTAGTTTTTAGTACTTAGTGGGCATAATACCATAAGTAACACAAAGTGTACGGAAAGAAAGAAATTCTCATAACAATACGATAGTATATAGGGGCTAGTGGCAGAGTTTATTAAGATATGCAACCTTCTGTGCTGGGGACCTACAGTAGTAATAATTAATCGATATGCGTCTCCATTAGGCGGTGGTGGCAATAATATAAATCAATAATTCCCTCGGTTAAAATACAATAAACTAATTAACCACCCCACATGCACATGCACCATCCCATCACATTCAATATCACGACAATATAAAAATGGACCACCTAATGGGCCGTTCCTCGTAGGGATGGCCAATCTTTGTATATTCTACATATTTTACTGTATATATATATGATATTTTCTATTGGTTAGTTTGATGTATTATTTATCAAGTGTATAATATATTGGTGCATCATAATTGTGAAATTGTAAAAATAGTATACTATGAATATGATCACGTTTGATAACAGCTTATTTACTGGCAACAGAAATAAAGACTCGGCTATATTTAAGCAAATACCAATACCAGAAGATGCTACCTGCTATATATGTTCCGGCGATGGCTCATCAGAAGAACCTCTTGTTAGTGATTGTTCTTGTACAGATAATGTTGCACATATCAAGTGTATTGCAAATTTTGCCGCGGGTAGTGTGATTAATTCTAGTATAAAAGATTGGTTGGGTTGTAAGGATCGTTGGATGACATGCACAGCTTGCACCCAACCTCATCAGAATGAACTTTCTATTGCTTTGGCAGTAAGACTTGTGGATTTTACTAAAGAGGCATACCCAAATGATGGTGTTATTATCATCAACGCTCGTATCCTAGTACTCCGTGAAATCACAGATATGTTCATGTCTACTTCCCAATCATGTTATCGTATTAAGGGTATAGAGATGGCACACGATCTATTACGTAGGATTGGACAAATTAGTATCTCTGATGAAACTATTAGATTAAAAATTATTTTTGCAATGGCATCCGTATTTAACAGTCTTGGTGATATTACTCTCGGTAATGGTACAAATAATAGTATACAACGAGCAGTACGGTATTATGAGAAGTGTCTAGAATTATGCAAATCAATTGATGTAGAGGAGAGGGTTGTTGAACTTGCAGAGAATGGATTAGCTAAAGCAAATCATCTCCTAAATAGTACTGCTCAAGTAAATGGTATTATGATGGAGTTAGAGGGATTAATCGTTGATGATACGAACATATTAGAATCTGTCCACAAGAATAATGACTTAGATATTAGAAACGACAACAAACGCCGAAAGAGAGATGCAGACGATACAAAATTAGAAGCATCCGACCAAGGAATGAGAGATGATGGATTGAAGAATCAGGTGCAGATGGAAGAAGAATCATCAGAAAATACATTTGAGATGATTGTATCAGAGGGTGATTCAGAACCTCAAGTGACATTTCAGAAGAATAACCCGACCGACATGAGTGTAACGAGTAGTAAAGATGATGATGCAGGTAGGATTGAAGAATCAGGCAACGGCATGCTGTTAGATGACCAAGAAGTATCTCTTCTACGAGAAAATTTGACGAATCATTCACACAATACTGAAGATGATGCAAGAAGAGATGCCACTACAGATGCACAAGTACCCCAAGATGAGGTCATTCAGATGGAGATGGATATTGATAACTCGCCACCAACTAGTGAGCCAAGTCAGCCATTGTCAAATGACCGTGGACACACCAGCGAACATGATATTGAATCTTCTCCATTAGAACCAGAACTTGAACGTGACGCGTCTAAGGAATCTTCACCACAACCTTTGGCAACCTATTTATGCGATACACATACCATCCTATCCAAATACAATACAACCAAGACTCCCAAGAATACGGCAATTACTAAAAAATCAAACAAGATGTTAGAGGCATTTAAAGATATACCTAATAGTATCAACGCACTTGGATTATCAACTGATGAATTGGAATCATTTGCAATACTAACACAATTGGATATTACAAATAAGACCACTTCAGGATCTCTCTTTGATAAGGTTCAAAAACAATATGGCACTGGTGCTGAGAAGATTAATAAACTAATTCTACCCGACCTGAAGGCTGAATTATATAATAATGTTCAGAGGTGGAAGCTGTCTCCGTTTTGTGATGATTCAGTGAGAACCAAGGAGATATACAAGATATTAGTTAGCGGAATAGTCAAAGGAGATTCGGCAAGTACTATTACCAATGCCATCAGAGATGGTAACGAGAAACATAATTGGGCAGCACCAAAGTTCAGTAGTTGCCCCATCATAGAACAACAGTCGAATGAAAATGATGCATTAGCTTCAATTGTTGCCTCTCTTGCTCGTGGATCGAGTGGTACAGACAATTGTCTCACATCACAAATCACCAAATGTTTCACAACACCATATCTTCTTGTCAAGACTGGCATATTGCCTCAACATACAGAGTTAGTTCAACAAGTCTTTGCTGCCTTCAATATTGACCGAGATGAAGTATGTGACGCACAAGCAGTATCCTCATTTATATCATTTCTTCTCAAGATACCCCAAGAACAATTAGTCTATCTATCAGTAAACGAGATTCTTCGTATTGGTCTTCCACCCAAAGATATTGTGACATTGGTCCTCATCTTCATCAAGATTCACCCAAACATCAAGTTACTATCGGCTAGTGAGTTGGGTATGCCATTCCTCGGTGTCGTTCTCAGAAACTACGAGTTCTACGAAGGCCAAAAGTTAATCAACCAAGTGATGGGTCCCCAAACCCTTCCAGGTGGATATGGGCGTACTGTAGGTCCCGAGAACGAACTTACATTGGATTCTGAGATTACTATCGATAGTGAATATCAGGTTGTTACGAACGGTAGTAATAAGACAACAATAAAGAAGCTTGCTGAATCATTATTAACACATTGGGTTGCATTTAAAGATAGAAATGAGACCGTTTTCCAGATTGAAGAAGGAATCAAGTTGGGATTGACCCATCCAAATGCTGGTTCTATTGGTGGTGATGTATGTGTGATTGTTGATGAAGTCTCAACTTATCATGTCACAAAAGATAACTTACCGTTGGATCAACAACCTGTCAATATTGATAAAGTAATGGATGAGAAGATTGCGGCGAAGTTACCTATCACTATCGGTACCAAGAAGTATGTCATCATCTACCTCCGCAATTCAACAAAAGATCAATCGGATACTATATTCAAATTAGCAGCTGAACAGTTCACATTTTGTTATGCAGCGGGTGTGGCTCGGAAGTTAATCAACAAGAAGACTGAGTTGATCATCATATTTGACAATGGAAACTATAGAGGTTGGGAGCTCAACCCTGGTCTAGCAAGAGCATTTGCATACATTTGTGGTGGGAATGTTACTGCAATCATTTGTTCAACATCAATTCGGTGTACGTCTATTCGTGTCCTATTCAAATGCCTGGAAAGAACATGCACGGGAAGTAAAACACAATTGAACACTGTACAGCATAGCTCTGAACAAGCAGGTATCATTATGGAATATCAGCATGGACGAGATGTTGCCAACAAGATTAGATACAACAAATTCGATACGACATCTGAAACGTTGCGTGGTGATCTTTGTGATCTTGCTTTGAGGTTGAATAAATACATTGAGCTATGCTCTCGTTGGACCTTTCCTTCAAAGGACTATCTCTTTTCAGATGAATTGAAACATGCAATTGAGCAACAGCGGCTACAAGCAGAAAGAAAGAAGGAAGCTAAGAAGGCAGCTGGTCAAGCCAAGAACCGAAAGAAGAATCATCAACAGTCCATTGATGTCAGTGCAATTAAGATGTCAAGCACCCAGCAAGATGCGGCAAGATCAACTGTATTAAAAGGCATGTCGAACGCTCAACAAGAAGCACTTTTGTTATTACTAAAGTAACTCCGACCAAGCAGGCACTACCTATATTTATCTTACTTCCGCCGTCAGCGGCGGCTGGCGGCTGGTGTGATGCTAATAATCAGTTGATACAGTAAAGCATTTGTCTCTAGATACCATCTTAAGTTTTTTGGAGTTGAAATCGTTAAATGACTGTCACGATGACCCACTTGATATTTTTATGATTAAGTGTCTTTGTGCAGTTGTGGATGAACTTAGGTCGGGAGCACGAAGAGACACTGTGTGCAGTTGTGAAGATGTTGAAGGCCTTAAATATGGAAGATGAGGTGATGTATTGACGATGAACTCTTATGAACAGGAACAGATAGACATTAGAATTAGATAGGCGGTTTGTGTTCTTTAACTTTAACCATCAAATAACGGATGTCGTATCTGACTTTGCCACTTAAGCGGGGCACTAGACATTGAACTTCTCCTCTTTACTTGTCTCTTGGTGTTATTAAAATCAACTAATAGTTCTGACTCTGATTTACAGAAGTCTCTTGTACTCTTCTTCTCGTCTTCATTTTCTCCTGTATCATTATACAAGTCATCTTCGGTAATCTCATCTCCGTCCTGTTGTGTAATAGTATAATCGTACTGGTGATGTTGTTCGTCTTCTTTGTGTTCATCGATAGTATAGGTATCTACCGAAGAAGAAGAAGGCTGTGTAGTATATGATTGACGAATCGTCGTTTGATTCTTCTTCTCTAATAATGATGATGACGGTACTCCTACTACCGCCGTTGGGGGTAGGTTCAACTGTGTACGTAATGATGCAACCTCCTGTTGCAATAGATCGATAACATCCTTATCAGTACTTTCACTCTGGACACTTAACTTGATATAACTTTGATATGATCGTCGTATTCCAGCCACTGATACCTCTAGACGTTTATTCTCTTCCATGAGCTTACCGTTTGAATCGATTAGCATTTGCATTGATCCATTGTTGCTATTCTTTGAGGTGAAGCTGCTACTTAGTCCACCGACAACGACGCCGCTGCCTCTGTTGAGACTACCGCTTATGCCGGATAGAGAGAATCGTCGTTCAGGTTTCCTTCTTCGGGGAGGAGCAGTGATAGATGAATGTACCGATGATGATGCTGTTGCATTCTGCTGATGTTGCTGTGCCATGTTAGTTGCAGCGGCAGCGGCCTTGTATATCTCATGATCAACTTGGCATTTACTCAACTTGTTCGATAATGCATCGAACTTCTCCTTCTGCTTTGCAAGTTGTATCTTGAGAGAGATGAGCTCTTGATCCTTCTCCTCGTTCTCTCGGAGTAGGGCGAGTACTAGTTCATTCACTTCTTGTCGTGATGCCGATGCGGCAGGTAGACGCATTAGCATTTGACGATGTGAGGCTGGTGTCCTCCTACCGTTCGTCGTCGTGCCACATCCAATACTGCTTGTTATGGTAGGCGCGTCGTCTTCGAGGTCGTCTTCGAGATCATCTCTAGTATTGGTTGTAATGTTAGCAAGGGAGTTCTCCAGTTGTCGAGAGAGGTCTTCGTCCCATGATACGCCCGAACAATCGTCGTCGTTTTGATATTCAAGCGGACCGATGGAGATGGATGAGCAATCGTCGAATGGCATCGTCTCGTCGTCTCGTCGTCGTCGTGTCGTCTATCTATTTCTATTGCAATTGCAATGGCAAGGATATGGATGATGTGAACCGAAGGTATACCTACGAGTTTATTATGACCAATCCTATCCGTAGAATGGTATTATGATGCCAATCAGTGTATGTATGTAAGGCATTTTGATCCCTATTCCTCTTCCTTATGGTTCATTGCTGGAATTTTTTGCTGTTTGAGACGCGAAGGGCAATCTATTGAAGATGCGAGATATGACTTTGTCACTTCATTAACCCTAATAGAGTTCTCATAGATGGGGTTAACAAGAGATGCAGGATGTAACTGTGTCATAACTTGTATACTTGTACCACTACATTTCCACAAAGAGCCTCCGTATCCTCAGAGTGGTATCCCATTAGTACAGCTTACAAAATACATTTGTTGTTTGTTAGAAGTTAGAATGTATAATTTGTAGATGTGTATTTAGTTGAAAGTTAGATACAATATCTTATTAGTCCATGAGTGGGAGGAAAAACAGTTCACAAAGTTATCTAACCATTCTATTATTAATAGGATGTACTGTGATATTTTATTATTGTACATACTTCAAGAATGATAATTCACTACCACCACCGCAATATGTACCGTTGGTTACTACATTATCAGATGATTATAAAGTTAATACTAACAAAAAGAGAAATCCTAAGAATACATACCAAAATAATGATATCAATCAAGGGAAATTGACTTTATTTGTCAACAATACACAAGGTTTGCAATTATTAGGTGCACCAATACGATATAATGTCGGTCCATTACCACACAAACATGTAGCAAGTGTAATAATGGGTTCAATAGATAGTTGCAATGCTGATGGATTACGATATAAGCATATTGTCAACTCTTCTGCAATGTCACTCAATTGGAAAGACGATAATAAAGAAGCATGGGAGATTGTCAATGATAGAAGAATGTACGGTACAAGATCCAACAAGAAAATCATATGCCACATATTAATAACAGATGAATTAGGTATAACAAAGGTTGATTCACAAGTTGAATATACAACAAATGAACAATTGAATAATTTAACAAACCAAGAATTGGAAATTAAAGAGAAATGGCGAGGGCAGGATCAACGTGTTATACTTTGGAAGGATGGATCACAAGTTGCTGTTTATTCATCGTATATGAAACGACAAATGTGGTTGTATCATCATGGACAGAGAAAAGTTGTAATGTTGACAATTTGTGGGCATAGTACAGCCAAAGTAGAAAAGAATTGGACGCCGTTAGTTTTCTCGTCAAACAATAATGGCAAAGGAGATATACTTTTATTGATATACAGTCTTGATCCGCTAATCATTTTATCATATGATATTGATCAAGGTGATGGAGTTTGTATGTTGCTATATGGTGATTTACCAATGAGGAATATGAACGAGCCGTATGGTGGTACACCCTTCAAGAAGATACACTTTGATGATAGTGATAGTAACGATGGTATCAAAACTAAATCATTCCTATCAATTGCTCACACACGGAATGTTAATGTTGATGGAGAGGATGCTGTCGAACATGGACGTGTCTATAGACCAGTACCAGTAGTACTACACATATTCTGCCCAACAACAGATGATAATTATGAAGACGAAGATCACGATAATATCAGGTTGTTGAACGGTTGTACCTTTGGAGTGGATGTATTTGGCACATGGCCTGAGATTGATAGTCCAGAGGAGGTTAAATCATCAAAATGGAAGAGACAATACAGATCGGAAAAGGAAGTAGCATATCCGTACGATTTACAAGTCTTTCAACAACAGAGTTTGATACGAGTGGGCATCACATACGAAGACTGCTTCAATGTGTATGAAGACTTTACAATTGATTTTGATATATTGAGGAAACGTCAATTGAATCATCCCATCAGACTAAAGTTGGCAAAGAAGAAGAAGGAGAGCAATAATGATCATCAGCTACCATATCGGCATGTGCAATCCACTTCTTCATCGTCATGCCCAACTTTATTTTCACATGCTGGTGAAAAGGTTCAGACGAAGCCAATGATAGAAAAATCAGACTTGGTCGACTACCTTGCCGGAGTAAAGACATATGTAGCATCACATGGTGGAGTAACGGCAGAGCATATACGGGAACATCTCATTCAACAGACTGACGATTATCCTTCACCAACCAATGAAGAGGAAGAAATCATGAGTCTTGGTCATTATCCGTATCCAATCATCAATGAAGAAGATCCTAGTCGGGCACCACAACTTTGTCTGTACATATATGGCTCAATGTAAGTGTTAGGTTTCATGTATGCCTTGCTTTGTTCGTAATCAAGGACTCTCACAACTTTTCTAATGTTTCACTTTCAAAGATATGAGTCTATACTGTTTCAGCTTGATAAGAATCCCAATATGGCGAGGTTGCTAAACAATGATAAATCATATCTAAAGTTCAACACTCTCGAGGAACTCCTTGCCCATCCTGACCCTGATCCCTTTGGCATCCAAAGTCAATTTGAACAGTTCTTAACTGCTCGTGTTCCATATCCTATACTACTAATTCGGAATGATGTAATGCAACATCTTGATGGACTTGAGAAGCTTGAATCTATAATATACAGTATTATTCGAAAGAGATATGACTTGGTATCATTATATAACAAGGAATATACCACGAAGTATCCTTTGGAGGTAGTCGACAATGTTAAGCTTCGTGATGAGTTTCGTGACAGGTATTCAGAATTGGATAAAGTGTTCAAAGCTCAGCCTCTTATTAGATTGGTAATGCCACACGATGCTAAGGATAGATGATGATATTATATAACAAAGAGTTGATAAGATGGTTGAACGGTTGCTTTAAGCATACCTTATGTACAATTCTACTACTAATAGTATTCAAAGATCAATGCGCTCCGAATTCAACCCAACATGAATCGCTTGTATCAAGAACAAGAAACATGTTATCTTCTTTATCTTCTTCCAAATCTACAGTACTGCCCCTACAAAGGATCGGCATCTTCACTTGCTGCTGCTTGTTGCTCTTTTTCTTATATCTCTTAAGTGACACATGTCGAAGTCTAACATAATCTAATATACCTTGCAAACTAGAATTGTGCAACACTCTTGCAATTGAAACTCTGGATTGTTTCATATTCTTCTTTTGCAATATGGTATCATTGACCAACTTCTCATGCTGCCTTTCTTTCCTGCGTTTCATAGCGAAGAGTTCACGAGGCGTATGATGTTCATTGTCCTTGAGAGGTACTTGTTCTATTCGAATAATCTCTTCATAGAATGCTTCTTGATCATCTCTATTAACCAATGACTTGCTTGATTCGCCATACATAACCTCATCGTAGAAGGCCTCTTGATCGGCGATGGAGATAGACTTGTCGGTCTGTGAGATATCTATACCATTTGTGATGTATGTTAGTACTGGTATAGGAGGAATACATTTACATGAACTCATATTCATATTATATCTTGTGGATTGTGGGCGTGGGTGTTGTTGATGTTGTTTTTGTTGCTATGGAGTTTGATCTGCTAACTGCTAGAAACTGTTCATATCATGTGTATCATAGCATTAGCATAGATCTAGTCGTTAGAATAATGAGAGTGTATTAGATTTAGTTGTGTCTCTGGCAAGATGTTAATAGCCGAGTAGCTGGTCTACTCAGATCGTGAGGCTCTCAGACTTTGTCGGCTTCTCATCTTGTGGTCAGTTTTGCGCATTAATGTAAGTCATTACGAACTGAAAGCCATAACTCTGGTATCGTAGCCATTTATTTGGCGAAGAATAGCAGCCTACACTGAGAACCCTGGTATCGTAGCCATATTACTTAGTGATAGCACCAGATTGAATGCCGGCCAAAGCACTATTCTCATCATCAGACACTGAAAAGATGTGCATCTGAGAATCCCGGTATCTTTTTATAGGCTGGAACTGCTTCGAACTCTTTCGAGCCCGAACCTCGAGGGCCCTCAAATATGTCTCTACAGCATTACTATTCATTCTGCATTGCATTGCAATAATTTGCTTCAAGGCTCGCAATACTCTGCCATAATTAACCAATTCATACTCTCAACAACATCGACATATCAGCTATCGATCATCCCATATCAAATACCAATATCATGTCATCGTCTACTACAGAGACAAAACTAACGGCCAAGGATGTATCTCAGTTGACTTTACTTCTCTCCATCATAAATAATAGCGATTGGAAAGCATTAGCATACTTGATATGCAAGAATCCTACCAAGTTCCAAGCTTTATGTCGAAAACTCGTCCAGTGCCGGGAACTAAATGGTATGAGTATATTACATGCTACACTACGTCACAACCCTCCAGAAGCAATCGTAAGCTGTTTACTCAAGTTGGTACCCGAGGCACCACAATGTGTTGACTGTTTAGGTAGATTGCCACTTCACATATGCACAGGAACACGAGCTGATTTAGCATCAATACAGTTATTAGTTGCTGCATATCCACAAGGTTGTTGCGTCCAAGATATAGATGGGAAGACACCGCTACACATGGCTTGTGATACACAATGCGAGTTGTTCGAACGAGACGATGATGAGAAGACAGAACTATCACCACCAAGTTTAGACGTAGTCACAACACTTATCAAGGCAAATCCATCATGTGTTCAACTAGAAGATCAAGATGGCATGTCTGCTTTAGAGCATGCAATCTTCTCCAATTCAGATCTCGAGGTGGTCAAACTGTTGCAAAACGCAACGAGGAAACAATGTCAAATATCATCTAGTATGGAAGGGCTGATCGACTACCATTCAATTGAAAAGACAATACACATTGTGCCAGTCTAATGTTCGAGTGAAGTGGATGTAGTTTAAAATAACCAAATAGAACATTTAGGTTTTTCTCTCCGCATCTTCTCCTCGTAAATGTATTCTCTCTGCCCCCCTACTCTACTACTCCTATTTACTATATACCTTATCTCTATTGCATCGATTCAGAGCATCTCCATATTGCAAATACATAACTACTTTACATCTACAGTCCTCTCACTCATTACATGACAATATCCCTACATCTTTCACATATCATAGTATTTCTTCGTTCTTTGAAGAGAAACTATCTACTCTACTGCCTCTCTCTCTTATTATGCTGCTTTGGGTATCTTTCTTTGCTGCTGAACTAATGATTCAATATCAATTGTTGCAATACAATCACTACTACTATCCCCTTCACTAGTATCATCTTCAATCTTTACTTTCTCAATACTATACATGGCTGCCATTTGTTTACGATCTTCTCTCCAGTTTTTGAATCGTTGGCAAGCACTGACAAATAGACGATACTCATATTTGAATTGAGTGATATCTCGAGCCGTGTAATACAATGTTGGTATATCATCCTCTTCTGTTGTAGGTCTATTATGAATAGATGTTATTAGTACTGGTGAGAAATGTACTACTGGTAACGATGACGATGTGCTATCGTCTTCTTCTTTGCATACTATCATTATCGTGGGTATCTTCGGGTATCTTGTCGACGCCGCTAGTGGTACTTGTCTATAGATATACCAATGCTAGATTATGATTAGATTATTACTAATAAGCTTGATCTCTCGATAATGTTAATGCTTGAATATAAGAGTGATCATAGATGGAGGAGGGCACTTGATACTTGAGACTCTCGTCGTCAAGATACTCACTCCTCAGCCCATATAGTACTACTATTCGAACTCCTCTTCCTCTGCCCTACCTAATTGCAGTTTATGAGAGGCAATATCATCTACTGGCGAAACATTAACATCATCTAACAGCGACAAGGCTACTGTTTGATGTTATTGTGTTGCATGCAAACCTGGCGCTGGCGATCTTTTAGCACCATTTGATATTGATGCGAACAAGTGAAAATGACTTGTCATTTTGGCCAAGGATGACCACAACGACCACCTTCGAACTGCCTCGGCTCAGTAAGTTCCTTACTCTGCGGCTCTATCGGGGGAGCGTTATGGGAAGAACTGTAGTCTCTCATCTACTATAACTTTCATCTCTTCTTTTCTACGGTGGTATCAAATCCGAATCTATCCAACCTGAAGTATGACAAGATGATTGAGTGGGTGCTCTGGCGATGACATATGATATGAAAAAAAATTGTTTATTTTGTTTTGTGTCTGTATGCAGCCACCGCATCACTATCAAGATGTTAATAGCCGAGTAGCTGGTCTACTCTACTCGCTTCTCATCTTAGTGGTCAGTTTCTGCGCAGTAATGTAAGTCATCTTGTGCATCTGAGAACCCCGGTGTGTGAATAGCTAGCCTACATCTGAGTATCTTAGAATTGCCTCGAACTCAAATGAACACGAACCCCGAGGGGGGCTCGCATATCAACAAGCTACTTCATGTCTAATCTCTATCCGAAATCAAACATCATTTGCCATAGGCCAAGGCCATTGACCAATCCATACTCTCACAATTAGCTATCTCGATCTTCAAATACCTATGCCTACCATGACATCAAAGACAAAACTAACGGCCAAGGATGTATCTCAGTTGACTTTACTTCTCTCCATCATCAATAATAGTAATAGCGATTGGAAAGCATTAGCATACTTGATATACAAGAATCCTACCAAGTTACAAGCATTATGTCGAAAACTCGTCCGGTGTCCAGAACTAAATGGTATGAGTATATTACACTCTGTACTTCGT
>Ga0214477_101173_pt1 | contig 14020 bp, 8 predicted proteins | sample M1_20Mar14CPVII9_FD_165058 | JGI IMG/M metagenome (GOLD analysis project Ga0214477, IMG submission 165058) | Marine eukaryotic communities from Monterey Bay, California, United States - M1_20Mar14CPVII9sort6BwellC16 | ecosystem: Environmental > Aquatic > Marine > Unclassified | place: USA...
TGTTAGCATCAGGGTGTTTCATCAATAACTTTGATATTTGTGGAGGAGCATCAAACAAGGCACAACAGTGTAAAGGTGTTAACTTTTCGCGATTTGTCGTGAGAATTGGGGATGTGGCAGTAGCATTACTGTCTGATTTTGATGACGTCAAACTCTTCTTCGAATGATCATGCATCAACAGTTCCACAATCTTGAGGCGATTCTATGTATTAAGTAAGTGGAAATATATCTGCTTCAGTCTTATGATGTCAAGTATAACACACACAATCCACAAACTCAAACAACAATCACTCACCTTATCAACCCTTGTCGAATTATCACCCTCCCAAGACCTTCCACCACCAACAGAATCTTCTTCAAGTAATGCATTCGAAACAGCCAAATGTAACGGTATATCCCCATCAACTGTACAACTAATCAATGCCTTGGGATATTCCTCAACTAACTTCTTTACCATACTATAATTTGCTTTCCCAAATGCTCCTGCCCAATGTAATGGTAACATACCTCGACTATCCTCAATCCGTGCCGATGCTGGAGATGCCGATAATAATGCCTCAATGACACAATCATGTGCTCCAGATGCTAATGCTATATGTAACGGTGTACCACCCGTACGTTCTTGTAGTAAACATGCCTCAACTCCCTCAGGTGTGGATAGTGCCAATGTGATTGCCTCCTTTGCCAATTTTTCCTTTACTTCATTGGTTGGTGATGGTTCCCTACTACTTTTGTTGGACTCGACTGTACATAATGGACTTGAAACTAACATGTGTAGTGGTGTATCACCCTCGGAATTTTGGGCAGTCCATGGCTTACTGTCTCCAGTTGTTGATGATACAATTTCACGTAATACACCCAAATGATCAATCTCTACCTTCTCTTCTTCTCCCCCTCCACCATTGGAAGAAGTAGTAGTATCAATTCTCAAATCTAAATTACCAGCACATAAATGCAATGGAGTATTCCCTTCACCATCTCGTATACCCTGTAATACACTCATTTCTCTTGATTCCTTTGGCATTAGCCGTATCATTTGGATGGCTAGTGCAGGCGGTGCCTTCCATGATGTGGTTGTGATAATGTTGCCGCGATTTCAGATAGACCAACCTTATCTTCAATTTTGGATAATCCTGTTAAATGTGTATATAGATCTGACCAGGATGCCGTTGCAAGTGATTGATGCAATGGTGATAACGATGATGATTGTAAATCTTCAGTTGACTTGTCATTATTATCATCTACTGATATCGATTGGGGCAGTAAATTTCTACTACTTGACGTACTTTGTAGTTGTTGTTGTGTAGTGCTCTTTCTATGTGAATGTCCAACTAACGCCGAGGCAATTGAATCTACCTTCCGTCCAGGTGGTGTAGTCGGGGCCTTACTTGTTGCATTCTTTTCTGACCTGCCACGACTTTTAGAACGGGCTCTACTACTACCAGTTGTTCTACGTGAGGAAGATCCTCTGCTTTCGGATGATACCGATCCCCGTGGCGGCGGCGGAGGTTGATGTTGACCACTAGTAGATGATGATTTATTAGAACCATCTTCATTATTCATTTTTTCGCCCCAACTACTACTATTATTGGAATGTACACTTCCACTTCCACCAGTAGCAGTAGTAGTGACACGTTCTTTACTCTCCTCAGCTCTGCGTTTCCAATAATCTCTTAATGATTCTTCCCGTTCTACACCCCTTGATGGTGTTGGTGCCGTAGATGTGGATTCACCCTCTTCACTTTTACTTGATTTGCCACGACTTTTAGATCTATTTCTCGAACTAGAACTCGATTTACCATCTCGTGGACGTGATCGTGATCTATGTCTACTACTACTACCTGTGCTTTTTCTTGAGGAACTAATACTACCACCAATATCCAACTCAGCACGAGCCGCTGCGCCACTAACGGAAGATAAGGATGGTGCTGACCCTCGTTTCGATGGACTGTTTGGTATGGTAGTAGGTTTTATACTATTTGATCCGGCGGATGCTGATATATCAATATTGTTATTGTTTACTGTTTCTGTAGTAGTTCCAGCAACACGATCTCGCTGACGCCATTTTGAAAAGAGATTGGCACGTCTTGCATGGGCTGATGATTCATCACTACTACCATTAATTTGTTGTTGTTGTTCACTCATTTTCAATACAATATATTTATCAATCACCTAACTATTATCAAATGATAGAACTGTTAAATACCTGATTTAATGTGTAGATATCACTCTTTACAATAATGCTAATACCAATTAAATTATTGCTTAAGTAAATAAGTTTTTACTGCAATCAATCACTAACCTGTTTTCGTTTGTTGTATCCTGATAGTTTTACTATCAGTGTAAAATATCATATATCTTACAGTCCCAATATTATTATATAGAGACACTATTGATATGAACCCCTGCTTGAAATCAATTGGAAGAAAATCTACAATAATTATCAGCGAGAAAGTGTGTTGTAGAGTTGCAATCTTTGTTAGTTACGCCCGGAATTTTATTCGGTTGCAAATATAATAATATTTGTCACAGCTCGATATAATAATGCCGTCAATAGTTATGGTCGTCCAACACAATTGTAAGTAGTACTACAAAAGAGAATAGGCGTCTCTAACTCAATAATTACTCTCAAAATGGGACAAGCACATATCTTGTGTACCTTAGACTACCAGGGGAGAAACTCAGCGCCATCCATCCATGTCCATCTACCATATTATCATCAAATCAAACAAAGGGGAGATAACGAAGGGATATTGTCAAGTATTTCAAAAGTACTATAGATTGAGGTCAATCCCAACGTAGCGCCATATCTCGACCGCAGACATATCAATAGACAATAACAATAATGAATAGACACAGTTCGCCATACGCATCAGCAGGATATCTAATCAATGAACATCTCGAGAAACGTCGTGGATTAAAATCACTAGCCTTTGATACCTCTTCTAAGAAGAAAGGCGGAGTACCCGATAAATCAACATATGCAACAGTCTGTAAAACGCTACAACATTTATCAATATTAAATTCCATCCTAAATGCAAATAACAAATCAATACGTAAAAAGATCGATTTTGATAATATTAGAAATAAGGGATTGTTATATGTAATGTTATATGAATTATTATTTGGTAAATATAAAAGTATACGAGGTGGTGGTAAGTTAAAACGATTAATTATTAAGTGCGAGAAAGAGTTACGATTATTAGCTGTGGAATTTGGTAGTGATGCTGTAGTTAATGGTGGTGTACAATTCCCTAGATATATTCGAGTGAATACCTTACAGTCTAATACAAAGGACATGGTTGACAAGTTGAAGGATGATCTAGCTGTCAAATTGAATGAGAAGAGTGATGAGTCAAATAACTCTGATAGTCAAAATACCAGCAATACAGCACAGCAGATATATGTTGATGCTCATGTTCCCGATCTATTAGTACTACCACCCACTGCCTCATCATGGTTACATCGTGATTATGAACCAGTCAAGAGTGGTAAGATTATATTACAAGATAAAAGTTCCTGCTTCTCCGCGTTAGTCATGGCTCAGGGTCTTGGGAATACAACCGAAGAGGAAAAGCCGTTTGACTATATTGATGCATGTGCAGCACCGGGGAATAAGACGTCACATCTAGCTGCACTTATCAACTCTTCTTTGCCTAATGTCGTATCATCCAAGAAGAAAAAGAAGAAGAATGCAAATACAAACAAAGCAACATCAACAATCTTTGCATTCGAGCGTGATGGCAAACGTCATACTATTCTCCAAGAACGTATGAATCAACTAGTACCAACCATCTCTGAAGGTAGTAACAAGGTGGCAGTTGAACAACCAATACACGGTGATTTCTTACGATCCGATCCAACTGATCCACAATTTGCAAATGTAAAGGCAATAATGTTAGATCCAAGCTGCTCGGGCAGTGGTATTGTTAATTCACCAGATCGTTGGATGGAAGAAACAAGTAATGATGATAACAAGAAGGATGAAAAACGAATACAATCACTATCCAACTTTCAATTGGTTGCATTAAAACACAGTATGCAGTTCCCAAACGTTGATCGTATAGTTTACTCGACATGTTCTGTACATGATGAAGAGAATGAGATGGTAGTATCAAAGGCATTATCTGAAATTGAAAAACCAGACGATGAAAGTGAAGAATGGGTATTAATGCCACCTGTATGTTTACAACATTGGAAACGACGGGGTAAGGAGGGTGTTGGTGGATTAAGTAAAGATCAGGCAGATTGTTTGGTACGGTGTGATGGATTAGATGGTGATGAAACGAATGGATTCTTTGTTACTTATCTTGTTCGAAGACGGTTGTTGACTGAAAAGAAGGAGCGGAGAGAGATTGAAGATGTGGGTATACCAATCTATAATGGCGAGTTTGTAGACATGTGCAAACATCAATCGAGTGTTACAGCATTAACTACTGCTACTGAATCGACGAGCGAGTCTACAAAAGAATCATCAAAGCATGCTACTCAATCTAAGAAGCAACAACTCGAGAAGAAGACTACCACTACTTCCAACAAAGCAACCGAAAATAAGAAGATTGCAAAGAAGCGTGAAAAGAAGTTAGCCTGGAAACGGAAACAGGCATTACTCAAGACTGAAAGGCTAAAGAAGAAAGAGGCTGCCGCTGCTTCAAAAGTAGACAGTGCATAAACCAGTCTTCCACTAAATTATACATCACTAAATACCCTGGCTGGTCTCGCTAATAGCAATAACAATAGATAGGTTAGCAAAGTGTGAGAAGGAAGGAACGAATTCAAATTGACGCTCGTACCGTAGGTGATAGACTTTAAAGTCGGATATAAACTCTTTGCAAAGGCTATGAAGTCTCTAGCCTCTGGAAAATTACGTTGAAGATCTTCTAAACTGACAACAACCTCCTCTACCAAAGATAACGAGTCACCGTCATCATTTGCACCTTGATTCGTACTCGTTGAGAGATTGGAGGACAATGATTCAGTGCCGAGGTTGACCATGTCCGATATAGCTGTCCTAGCTTTGTCTCGCTCGAGTGTAACTTTGGCCAACTTCTCCTGAAGCTCAGACATCTCCTTCTTGTGTTTGTCTTCAACTTCTGTAAGATGTTTCTTGTACTCTTTCTTCATTGTGCAAGAATTTTTGGCACTACAGACCGCGATCAACTCTTTCAGATCTGTCTCCAGACGTTTACGGTCTCTTGCCATTGCATTCTCATGGCAAGTCTCTCGCTCCTTTATTAGAGCAATAGCTTCCTTCAACTCCTGCTGAAGTTTATGTACATCTCTCGTGTGCTTAATTCTCATTTCTCTCATCTGCTTGTTATGTTCAGCATTGAGATTGCTCACAATGTGATCACACTCAGACTCCTTTACGTTGAACCTTTTCCTTATTAATTCGACAATCGAAGATGAATAATAATGATGATGATGGTGATTGGTTCAGTGAAGGCACTGAGTATACAAAGGCCTTTGCCAAGTGAGTGAGCACTGACCAATTGACGTGCTAACCATTGTATAACTCACCTACTCTTCTTTCTTAGACAGCTCCAAGATGGATTGCAAAGCACGAACAGACAACAGACGAGTAGTACCACGCCTTTAACTTCAGATGAAAAAGAATGGGGGGATGATTTTCTTACAGTAGAAGATGAATATACTAGACAGGCTAGAAAGGAGTTGGAAGAGTTTAAAAAGGAACACCGTCAAGTTACCACAGTTCAAGGTGCTGATAAGGTGACAAGCGATAACATTCCAATCGAGCTACCTCAGTGTCAGGAAGAATTGAGGCGTATGAAGGAAGAGAACAAAAGACAGCTGATGAAATCAAGCGACTCAAGGCAGCAATCAATTGCCTTCTAGGATAAAGTTGTTGGTAGGGCTGGATAGTTATATACATTGATTTATATTAGAGAGTGGTTACTACCGACTACTTCCACCGTATCACTGTTGCTTCTTTAGCTCTAGATCTATCTTGCTTCGTATATTACCAACATCGGCCGCGGTTATTGTCCACCATACACTGATTGTCATACACAACAATAGCACGGGTGGAAATCCAAATATTGACCGCTCTCCGGTATTATCATTCACCTCTCCTAAACCAGTTAGGTCCGTTATCCTATTGATGAATGATACCAGAAAAGCCGCACTCCCTCCACCCCATCGATTTGCAAGTGTATCAACAATTGGCTTTGCCTCATACCTTGCCTCGGCAGACAGTCCTCTCCATAGGTTTTCTCTTACCGGCTTGGCAATTGCAAAGTTAATAACTTTGGTAAACTCATCAATTACCAAGAACAGAATCAAGTCTGGTGGCTTCCCATTCGACATTAGATGCCACCAACCTAATAGTATAACTCCACATAGACGAATGATGGGCATGAGTGCTAATGCACCACGTTGACCGCAGGCTGTGGCGATATATGCTCCTAGTCCACTCGCTTGTAGAGCAAATACTGCAACACTTGATGCCGTATTGATTTTAGCTAGGAAGGCAGTATTTGATATAGCACTCGACCCACTTGAGGATCGGTTGGCAACTAATTCCGCTCGTTGGAATGATAATAGTACGGATGTGGATGCATATAGGGCATTGTATGTGAAGATTGCTATCAGTAGACGTGATCTAAGAATGGTGGTGATGCCGCGGAGCAAGCGCTGCTTAAAAGAGTTTTCATCAATCTGTTGCTCAACGGGTTTGCTTGACGAAGAAGAAGCCTTGGCCTTGTCATCACTTGATAGGGATATCATACTTTTAGCCTTCTTCATGCCTCCATCATTACTACTGTCAGCTGAGTTTGACCCCTTATCGACTAGATTTTGTTGATCCTTTTGTTGCTGTAATGCCAAAAGGTTGCCACTCGATAGACTACCACTAGCAACACGTTTCATACTACCAAGGGATATAGATTTTCTCATTGATGAATCCACCGTAACACCGCCCTGTCCAGCTAAACTTTCCGCGGATGCCAACGAGGTCAAATCGCCGCAACTTTGATACTTCATTTGTTCCACCCAGTGACGTTGCATAATCCTACCAAGTTCAACCGATAGATTGGCGGATATCTCAAGAAGTATTGCCGCAACTATCAGCAAGCCTGATAAATGCAATATATGTGCAGCAAATGAGGCAATCACACTCCCTATTATCCCCCCGAGCGTACCTCCAAACCCAACAAATCCGAGTCTCTTCAACCGAAGAGAAGATTTGGAAGGCTTGGAATTACTATTCCGACCAGGTGATAGTGTTTCACTCTTACCCGATGAACCATTCTCTTTTCGCCGCCGTTCAGATGTCTCTTCATATTCCATTGCCTCAGTAGTCACGCCCCATATCAACGAAAGAGAATGTAACTTCATCAAATGTACCACCAAGAAGAACATGATGTATATGACTTTACCAAATTTGTTAACGACACATGAACATGCATGTAGAAACAGTGCTGGTATTGATTCCTCCGAGTATGATTCGAGTGTGTTCAATATTGATAATGAATACTTTTCCATCCCCATTATATTATCACGTGTCGATGATAATATATTTGTAACTGGTATTCTCATACTAATCATAATGCGCATGAAGAATGTTGTGACTAATGCAATTGCTGATTCTTCATCCCCATCTTCCATTTCCCCACCTCCTCTCTTATTTCCACTACCATATAAATCAACAATCTTAAAACCCAAAGCATAACTCAACAACAGAAACGCAAACACACGATAAAACAACGCTAAACTCGTACCCTGTGTTTCACCTCTTGTTAATCCCATCCGTTTCCATACTCGTCGTCGACGTGGATCAGGTGCCTCGAATAACCAACCAACCGGTACCGAACTACCAAGTGCCAATACAGTACTTGCCAATGTTAATGCAGGTATATGACTTACACCCACTGCCATGGCGGCCGCGTCACGCATTGGACCTAACATATAGTTCGCACAAGTAACTAATAATAATGCTAAGAAACCAGCTAAGGCTGATCCACCATGGGTATGTTGTGATTGTGTCGGGACACATTTTTTAGAAATAAATGTTAATATTGTACCTGATAATGTGTTGGGTGTAAATCTGTAAAGTGGTGGTATTATATAATCTTCTCTTTTATTTGGATTTGGACACGCCTTAAATGTTTGTCTTGGTGGTTGTGCCCGTTCATTACTTGTAGGAACATTATGGGAACCTGATAGTGTTGTGTTATACTCTTTTGGTGTTTGTTGCAAATGTTGTTGTGGATGCTGTTGTGGTTCACCCAGCATTAAATCTTTCAAATCATCATTACTAATTTCCAATCCATCTAATAAACTACTACGTTGATGATTCGATGTTTCAAGTATACATGATAAATCTCGTTTATGACGCAAATTAGTATTAGTTAATTGATTTTGATTCTGTTGTTGCAATAATAATTGTTGTTGGGTAGATAATTCATATGCTCGAGCTGCGGCTGCTGCTCGTGTTGCTGGACTTTCTTTATAATCAAATTGTGAATCTATTTGTTCATATGAACTATTGTCAACAGTGGGTGGACATAGTGCTCCCGACGAAGAAGAAATAAAGAGTGGTCGTTGATTTTGTTGTTTAAGTGAGGCTAATTCTGCCGGTCTCGTTGGACAGCTGGCTGGATGTTGAACATTTATTATAGTAGACTTTGTTGGTGGAGTAGATGGCCATGGAGATTCTAATTGATGATGCTGTGGACTACTTCTACTACTACTTTGTGGTATTGTGTGATCATGTGTTATTTCTTCATCTTTGGAGTGTTCAATGAAAAAGCCCTCTGGTGTTGGTATATCTGATGATTCCTCACTTGTATTTAGTATATCATCTGCGTGTACATTCAGGTCAGTATCAGAATTAATATGAGTATTGGCAAGTCTTTTAGATAGTACCTCTTCCTCCGCCGGAGGTATATCATTCTCATCAATATCCATTGTTTGTGTTGAAGCCATTTTTGTATAATTTTACCAAACTAAGTATCGAGCCCAAGTGCACTGTTATTGCAATAACCTGATATACGACAGACAGGATATCAGTACCTCAGACCATATGTAGAGGTTAACTCATCTCTCCATTTGAGAAAGGAGATAGGTAGAGAAGATGATGTGGATGAAGTGCGAAGAATGAAGAAGGGTACAGTAGTACCTCTCTACTTTCGTTCTCGGATCGCGCCGGTATCCTTTAAGTTTGGATGGGTCAATCAGGAGCCGATGATATTATATAAGTTGCCATCAAGGGATTGTTCAAGCAATATGGTCACTGCAGTCGATCACTTTTCGGCTGTGCTAGAAGCAAAAAAGTCAATAACACTTGAAGGATTACAATATGAAGTGAATCAAATTAGCAAGTATACCGTTAAGAAAGTTCTCAAACAATCAGATGCATTACATCATGTATGCACAAAGAAGGGTGTTACAATCGAGATTATAGAATATCTATTGTCCATGAGTCCAGATATTCGTCTAGATGATACGTCTACGAGATTCGGTGATGTTCAATCATGGCGTAACAGAAATGAAATTGTATCAATGACATCCCTCTCCATCTAGCTTGTGCAAATAAGAATTGCCCTAATTCGGTTATTGAGCTACTGCTGAATAAACACCCTGCACTCTGCAGTGAAATGTCAATTATTAGCAAAAGTAGTTATAACAAAATTACAAATTATTTGGATGAAGGAGATGATATGTGGGGAATGCCAATATCATTTTACTTGTCAAGAAGTTCCAATGTTGATATAGACATTGTACAAAAGTTAGTTGCTGCCTACCCTGAGTCATTAATGTACGGATGCCCGGACATGAACATCTCACCATTACACACAATTTTGATGAATTTCCATATCAACAATATGTACGAGGTAGCGACATATATGATTGAAAGTAGTCCAGATTCAGTCCGATTGCTCGATAAGAATAGTTTCACCATTCTCCATTCTGCATTGACGTGTTATTCCAATAATTTGGACATTCGTTTAGTTGACCTCATGCTAGAAAGATGGCCTGAGATTACACGGCAACGAAACACCAGACCTGGCGAGTATCCAATCCATGTCCTCTGTTGGGGTAGTGAATTTGATTGCTTTCCAAGTTCTAGGGAGGTTCTCAGTGAGGAAAAGGCATTTGCAATACTTACAAAGCTTATCAGAGCCGATCCATCATCAGTGCAGTTGAGGGGTATGGCCGATGAATATCTTCCAATTCATCTCGCTGTGGATCATTCTCCATTACCTTTTCTAAAAGCAATCGTTGAATCTTTCCCGGAAGGGTTGAAAGTAAGATGTGAAGGGGATCTTCCACTTCATCGTGCACAACGTTGTGGAATCGAAAATGTACGATATTTGTTTGATCAATGGCCTGAAGCTATTGAAGAAACACCAGACATTATACGTGAGATTGAACAGTCCTCGAACTATACTGGCAAGGAAGAAACCCTATCATTCTTGCGGAACCAGCGGACTTACGTTAGGGAAGCAAAAAGAAACATTCGCTTTGATATTCAAGACGGAGATGGTCGTCTTGCATTGCATCGTGCTTTGATTCAAAGGAATGTCTCACTTGGTTCGGTGAAACTCCTCGTACAAAGAAATCTGGCGGCTTTGCAAATTGTGGACAATCAAGGGTCACTTCCTCTGCATTATGCCTGCAAATGTCAAGCTGATATTGTTCAATATTTAGTTGAGTCGTTTGGTGACTCGTTGAATACCCTGGATGCAAATGGTAACTCTACTCTTCACTGCGCATGTATTGGAGGAGCATGTGATGTTGTATCTTATTTGGTACAGAAGCAAAACTCTTTTGTCTCGGTGCGAAATCGTGATGGTAAGATTCCTTTTCAGTTGTTAACTGAGTCTAATGTATCTCAAAGTACTGATTTTGTCGAGGCTACGTGGCTATTATTAGTGGCTCATCCTGAGACTGTCTTGCAGTGGTGAGTGAGAGTCATCACACTTATTATATATTATAAAGATAACATATGTTGTCTCCACTTCAGATATTAGTCTCAGACGGTGTGTGCTTTGGCATATACATCTATGCTTACAGATTTCTATCTTGGTTATAAATTTGTTCCTCCTCACTGCTGAATGCTCTTTTATAATGGCTGCTCTTTTAAATCTGTGCATCTTCAGCCTTTGGCTCATCATCAGCCGCCATGGCAGCAGCTATAGCATCAGCCTCTTGTTCATTAACTTCCGGTTCCTCATCCTCTTCATTTGCCTCCGCCAAAGCCCGAGCTTCTGCCTCCTCCTTTGCAACTCTTTCACGATCATCTGGATGGACATAGCCAGCAAACTTTCTTGCAGCCAAATGATGTTCCATATTGATCGGAGGCATGTCAACAGCAGGATGTGGATACATGGAATAGATACCAGGCATTTCACTTGCCGCGGGAGGAGGAGGTTTTTCTTCTGCAGGCTTTGCAAGACCATCTGTACCAATCACTTGTTGCATCATTGGCGGGTTGACACCAGGCTGAGCATAGGGTATGAATGAACCATCGGAAATCTGAACAAAGCCAGGGACAACATACGTCGAGTCTGCATTTTGACGACGTATCTGTTCTTCAATAGCATCCTCTGGTACACCCACTTCTTCCATTGCCTCTCGTAAACGTTGTGATGTTTCAGTTGCAACATTCATAGCAGCCTTCTTGGCTCTATCTTTCAGATCCACACCCGAGTTGGCTATTTCATCCGCCACTGCCTTAACATCATCAGGTGCAGCAACTCCACGACCATAGGATACTCGATCTTTCCGATTGCAATCCCTCAATGCCTGACATGTTTTCTTGATTGCCTCCTTACGAGATAATTCCTCCCACGGTCCGTTTAAACCACGAGCTACTTGTCCTCTTCCCTCACGCTTAAGGAACCGTCCAGGTGGATCAAGACTTGCAATATGTCGTACAATTTCTTCAGCAACTGCCCTCTTCTCACTGGCGGAATATCCTTCACAATAATTTTCATCAGCACGGGTAGTAATTAATGTACGAAATCTCTCATTTCCGTAATGTGCAGCAATATTAACACCACGTCCAGATAGGACATCATTATCGTTTACAATGATATGGGAAAGGTATTGTTGAAGTTGTGGAAGTGCTTGTTGTTGTTGAGCTGCTAGTTCTTCATCCATATTTGAGGTAAATATGTGCGTTGAGTATTAATAAGATGTTTGACTGTGATATGTATATTATTAGATACTTGATTCTCTTGTCTTGAATTTATGTTCAATATCAATTACAAGATATATACATGCACCATTACAACAAACATGAGAGAGATTGATTTATTGTTAGAACATGGCATCAAGTAAGTTGAACATATCATATGCACGAAATTGAACAGCCCATCAAATATTAACTACCGATCATACACCCGACACCCGCCGTAAAAGATTAATATACTCCGCCGCCGCCAGCATCCTCCCATGTTATGTATTTAATTCCACTCACCTTTCAACAACACGGCGGAATCAATAATAGTTCCGCTGTGAGCTCCTCTGTAGAGTTACTTAGGTAGATACATAGAAGCTGCAAAACCTAAGATCCTAAAATATTTTCCACCTTCCATTTTGTTAGCGAAGTTAGTAAGAGAGATATTAACTAACAATGGCGTTAAGACAGGCAGCCCAAACTCTTGCCAGGCGTAGTGCTATGGCCGTGGCACCTCAGGTAAGGATTGGTTTAATTTTGCGCTTTGGAATTGTGTTTAGAGGTTGAGTATTAAAAAAGTTATGAGTTTTTGAGGGTTGGAGGGTTGGTGTGTAAATTATTTTTGTTGTGGGGTTGTAACAGTGGATGGATATTGGATTAATTGCAATTAGTATTAGTGGACATGTATCAACATAATAAGATTAAATTATTGGGATGTTGGGGCTATTCTCCACCGACAGTGGTCTCAACATGCTCCCTAAATTACGAGGAAGAGGCCTCTTAATAATAAAACAAGCCCATGCAAGTACAGCCATCCAGCCACGAAAACAATCCACCGCAATCCATTAAAGGTGGTATAAATGGAACGTAATTCAGACAATTTATTAGCTCATTTATATCGAGTAGTGGTGGAAGTTTTGGAGGATACGGGGAATCATTAAGAAGAATTAGCCTCCACACAAATACGGGCTTCCACTTCCACCACCCACCTCAACAAAACAAACCAAAATATATTAGTTAGTAAGGGATTAATTGGATTTTGGTAGATGATTGGATTAATTGAGTGGGGCTGGAAAATTCTAGATCAATTGGGAGCTCTGCTGCCTATATTTTGTTGTTGTTGTAGGGAAGCTATAAAATTTTTATATGCTTAAATTCATCTAACTAATCCATTTCCTTTCTCCTTCCTTTCCCCACCCCAAATCACGAAATAGGTGGCACGTGCTACTACCAATGTAGCATCCCGTTCAATGGCATCCCAAACCCTTGAACTTTCCACCTACTTGGAATCTAAAATCTCTGCCGCCGCCGGCTCAGAGGACAGTTCTGTCAAGTATGCAGAAACTGGTTCCGTTATCTCAGTTGGAGATGGTATTGCACGTGTTTACGGTCTTGCCAACGTCCAAGCCGGAGAGATGGTTGTATTTGCCTGCGGTCTACGCGGCATGGCTCTTAACTTGGAAGAGGACAATGTAGGAGTTGTTATTTTTGGTGACGATCGTGACATTCTTGAGGGTGACACTGTCAAGCGTACTGGTGCCATTGTGGATGTTCCCGTTGGTAAGGAACTTTTGGGACGTGTCGTTGACGGCATTGGACAGCCCATCGATGGGGGTGCTAGTTTGGATAGTTGCAAACGCTCCCGTGCCGAGGTTAAGGCACCTGGTATTATTCCCCGTGAATCCGTATCAGAACCCATGCTTACTGGGTTAAAGGCCGTTGATGCCCTTATCCCCATTGGACGTGGACAGCGTGAGTTGGTTATTGGTGATCGTCAGACTGGTAAGACTGCCATTGCTATTGATACCATTATCAACCAAAAGACAAAGGCAGATCCCCTTGCCTGTATCTACGTTGGAGTTGGACAGAAGCTCG
>Ga0214477_101178_pt1 | contig 13966 bp, 10 predicted proteins | sample M1_20Mar14CPVII9_FD_165058 | JGI IMG/M metagenome (GOLD analysis project Ga0214477, IMG submission 165058) | Marine eukaryotic communities from Monterey Bay, California, United States - M1_20Mar14CPVII9sort6BwellC16 | ecosystem: Environmental > Aquatic > Marine > Unclassified | place: USA...
TAGTAGTTGTTGATGTTGGGTTATCAAATTGAAGCTTACGATGTAACTTATTTATGTCAATGTCACTATCATGATAACCAATGAACTCAGCGTTGTGATTGTACTTGTCATCTTTCAATACGCCACGCAGCTCAGAGTGGGATGAAGCCTCCTCGGCACTGACCCCTCCACTGTGGCATAACGCCGCGAGCAATATTGCCGCTAGTAGTAACAATCTCCGTCCCATGGCGGTGATTGATTATGAGTGTTAGAGAGTAAATTGCTCTTTATGTCGCGATCAGTCATCAGTATCCTTTCCTCTATCAGCCTTATCAGCCTGTACTTGAATCTTAGCCCAAGGCATCATAACATCTTAGTCTAGTGGCTTTACTTTCCAAAGCAGCACAATATCTAATCCTTGTCAATCAAGAACGATAGATAGTGGTCACTGTATACTGTAGTAGTTCTTTATATTTATGATCTTTTCCCCTCTCGCTTATTTCAGGAAGAAGATGGCTACAAAGATACCACTGATCAAATAAAGTTACACCCTGTCTATTTTAAACTGTATGTCCCCAAGTCAGGGGGTCAGAAAGGAAAAGTATTCTTTCATCACCCATTAATCTTCGTACCAATCTTGCGCAGTATGCGGTGGCTTGTTTGGGAGGAATCGTTGCTGGTAAAGTGCAATACAATTCAAAAAACTTCCCATTTAAACCTACATACAACCATTGATTATCTTCTTGAACATACGTCACTGAATGCAAATTCGGTAGGTCTTCAAGTAGACATTGCATTGGACACTCTTTCCCAACATTATCATGCCCTTGCTTGTCAGAAACTACATCAAAAGCATCCATGGTTGATTCCACAGATGAAGACCCTAACCGTAATCGTAAGGAGAGTCGTTGGTATGTATCCCAAACATGACTCTGAGAGGATTCATCAGTAAAGGGAAAAGATAGCGGCGGCCCAAAGCATTGAGTCAGCATTGATCCAACGGTAGGAATGTTGCCGATGCCGGTCATATTTGAGTCAGCACTGTTGACATATATATCACAGCGAAAAACAAAATGCACTGCGGATGCTAATTGAAGATACGATGTCATCATCTCATCTTGTTGTTGTGGTGACAGTGCAACCTTGACTGCAGTGATTAGTGGTGCCTCATTAACCTCTTGTCCTTCATTGTCATCTTCATCGTCTTCTTCTGTATAGTCTAAACTTTCCTCCTCGAGCATGCTATCTAAAAAGTTTGTTTGGGAGAGTTGATGTTCAATGGTTGGTCTCTTATTTCTCCGAATACTAATACGTCTGCCTATTCCACCTCCGAAATCATCATCGGATACATCAAATGATTCATCTCCCTTCATCTTCCATGCAGCATCATCAAAATTAGTCTTCTTCTGTTCTGATTCTCCACTATGACTACTAATACCACTTAAACCATCGGGTGAGTCACTTCTCTGACGAGAGTTATTGGAAGATGTAGTCGATGCATTATTCGATGATGTACTAAAGACACGTAAAACCTTTGTCTTGACTGAAGCTAATCCCAAATTCTTACGAACAGTATTGGCAGCCGTCCTAAAGGACTCAAACTGTTCAGTATTGTTGCTTGGACTGATCATTACAATACTAAGTCCAGTATGCACCGGGTCTAAACACGATGTGTATGCATAGAGAAAACCCGAGCTATCAAATCGGGGCAAGCACAATGGGAACCACAATTCATTCGTTAATAGACCAGGCTGAGTCCCCACGAATGTAAGTATAAGGTGTAAATCAGATGTATGAAGTTGTGACATTGGATTGGCAGGTTGAATAATGGTAACAAGTCGAGTATCAACGACTAACATGGCGAATAAATCATTACTACCACTCTCGGCACATGCATGAATGAGCATTTTACTTGCAGTATCTCGTATCTCTGGAGGTATAGGCGAGACACATTCAATACCCGAAGTAAGAAATGCGCCACATCCAGTTGTTGAATTATTGTTACTACTTTCATTCTCCAAATCTACTACTGGATCAAATCTATCTAATAAATTCCGTATTGAACTATTAACATTCGAACCCATCATTGTACGTAAATCATAACTTGGATTTAATTCAAAGATTGATTGAACTTGTGCAGTTAATGTAAATATAACTTGAGAATAAACATATTCTAATTGCAATCGTAACCAAGCTTCATTATGATTCCCATCTTTATGATCTGATATTGCTACCAATGTTAATGCTTCTGTATTTTTAAAGACCAGTAATCGTTTATCTGCCTGTATAGATTGTATATCACCAAGAGTTGACGCGCCTCGTTCATTCAATCCGTCAATACCAAATGATAATACATTTGCTCGTATTCCTTGTATAATACCACATGCTGTTGACCATTCATCTTCATTACCATACCGAACAAATATTGGTTTACCTGCCGAACTTAATATCAATATGTTTGGTCCTCTGGTAGAAATACTACCATTATTCTTCGGAGACATATCTTATACTTGTGTGTTTGTTTAACTTGAAGTAGGATGATGTTTAGACATTAAAAATTTGAGATAGAATTGCTAACAATATCAATGAAGAAAAGCGCCAACTATTGCAATAAAGTTACAATTTCAATACCTGAACATATGATATCCATCAAGTTGGCTCTATCGTCATATACCTCAAACCACTACGACATAGTCGATCGGATTAGTGGCATAAGGATACCGAATCCATATCTTTAATCTCTTCATAGTATTGTACTAGGATACTGCACCACTTATATGCACCATACCACATTATTCAATATGAAGTTGACCGTCATTACCATTCTCTCCGCCTTGGGCGTTACGTCCGCTCAACTTGAATGCCGTGAGTTTATATTTTTCATCATGGACATGGAATCACTCATTTTGTAATGATTCTTTATTGTCTAAAACCAATGCTAATGTTGTTCTACCCATATTGCAATTAATAACAGCAAACTCTATTGATTTAGAATCATGGACGGAAGTTGAAGAGTTGCAAAGTGGATTGACTTTCAAGTATGCCGTTATTGTGAGTATAGTAGGGCGTGTAACGTGTATCGATGTTTGGTTTGAACTAACCTATACTAAATAATATTTATATACTAATAAACTCACTCTCATACAATAGTTATCACCAGCTGGTCCAGAACAAAGTATCTTCTGTGGAAGGATGGAGAGTGATATGGAATCGTTTACTGCCTTTGGAATCTCGCCTTCGGGTATGTAGATAATATGTTTGCAACATAAATGAACATGTTTGCATATTATGATTTCTATACTAACATATCTATCTCTCGTTCATACACAATAACACAGGATTGATGGAGGGTGGAGAAGGTATTATTGGATTGCCAGATGATGGCACTGTTCAAAAATATACACTTGGAAATAATCCTCGCGTCGAATTGATGCCAGATTCACAACAAACATTAATGTCTACATCAATTACCCAAGAGAATGGGAAGACAATTATGGAGTTTGCCAAGTATCTATCTGAACCTGGCGAGCATGAAATCAACCCAAATGGAAAGAATACATTCTTGTATGCATTGGGAAGTGGAAACAGCTTGGGATATCACGGCGCGAATCGTAATCCATTTACTGTTGAACTTGATACAGAAGCGGCTTCAGCTTCAGATGGAACGCCTGCTCCAACTCCCAATGGTGATGGAATGACTTCTACAGGTGAAACTGGTGGAACAAAAACAATTAGCCCCACACCTGCTATTCCAGAGAGAGGAGATCCAGATCCTGCGCCACCGACAACCGATTCGTCACAGCCCGTTCCAGCAACTGGAGAGAGTAGTGGTATGATGAAGAAGGTTGTTGGTTCGATCTTGGGTGCTTCTGCCGTGGCTCTTTGGTTTGGAATGTAAAGAAGTGAAAACAAGATGGAAAGCTCAACGACTTACTTGAAAGTAGAAGGTTAATCTACTACTAGATCAGATCTATGTGATAATGTACACTTTACGCTGTCTCATTCATTCAGCCAGCACTTTACTCCATCTTTCACTACAACATCTCCATTAACCTCATATTGGATCCGATTTTCCTCAATATCATCAAGTGCATAATGATAGTTGATCATGATACCACAGCTATTTCTCAAACCCTTTGAACTTGTATCTGCCATATAATTCAATCGGTACATCTCAGCTCCATTACGGATATGAAATTTGGCCACTGGACAGAGAGGTCTACCACGGTATGTTTCTTGTGTCAAGTAATAAGCAGCAAGGTTCATCAGTATTGGTTTCAGTTCTTTAACTAAATGTCGATTGTCTTTATACCAAGTGGGAGATTTCAATGTTTGTATCAAGTCAAGAAGCGGTGTTTTTGTTGAGAATAGTTCTTCCAGCTTTTGCATTTCTTTCTCAGTAAGTAGATCTTTGTCTATGAATAGATTTGGCTTCTCGTTTTCTGTGCTGTGTTGTCTATTGTGAATCTGTTCATGATAACGAGTTAGCTTGTCTTCAAGCCAGGATTTAAATTTCGGTAAAGGAGAAAGTGTACTGAACGTATCTAAAGCATGAAACTCGTTTTGTAGAACTTGTACAACCGATTTGATCAAATGATTTCCCAAATCGACGCCAGCCAATCCTGGTTCTGTATTAGTAATTGAATAGAACGTAGCGCAAGTTGCATTGCGTTCCGAATCATCGTCATCAGAGACAATATCATTCATACACTGAGGCATTTCTTTGAGTAATGCGACGTGTACAAATACCAAAGGTTTACTTGGCAAAGCTGGATGAAAGAATGCAAAGCATCTCCTTCCAGGACCTAATCTTGCCTTTAGTTCTTGCAAACTTTGAAGAGGATGTACCGCCTCTCTCAATGCAATTTGCTCAATAATAGCTGCCGGAGTCTCCTCAAATGTTATACGTTTCAATCGTAAAACTCCTGGACGAAACAGCGATGTGAGAAGTGCATGTATACTCCTTTCTAATGTCTGTAGCCTTTTCAATTTGCTTTCTTGTTGTATTTCTTTATCTACTTCTTTATCAACAAACTTCATGTAGTGTATAAGATCACGAACATCTCTTCTCAATTTTACTAGGAATGCAACCCCGAGATCATTTTGTGCTTGATCTAATATATATTGAAATATGGATTCATACTGTGGAGTGCAAACATCTCTAATCTTTTGTATATCATTACATCCCAATATTGATTTGGATCGAACATTATCTATTGTGGATATAATATTGTCTTTATTGATATCATATCTTTCACTGATTAAAAGTTTTATAATCTTGCACTTGTCATTATTATCTGATAGTAATTGTAACTGTTTATCGGGAAGAGATAGGTATGCTTTACTAAGTTCAGAAGTAAAGTCTGCAGACTTTCTTTCACTGGACCTTGCACTTGTTCTTCTTGCTCTTCTGTTATCTGTATGTACCAACTCTACTCGTGATCCTATTTCGTGAAGCAAGTGACATATATCATCGTGTGTTTTGTTACCAGCACCATTTGTATCAGGTGAAAATCTTGTAAACTGGTCGCTAGTTTTGTTGATATCAATAAATGAACATGTCTTATGTAATTTGTGTATCCTATGCCTACGCGTTCTCCGGCGATTTGACAACAGTCCCGGAGCAACAGATTGATAAGAAGAAGATAGCAGTGTTGATAACGTACGGAACGGTTGGGTATGATGGCGTAGTAGAGAAGACGTCATGATCATGGTGGTCACTGCACAACTTTGGCAAATTATTATGAATTATGAGAGTCTTTGATAACTAAATGGGAAATTATTGACATTGATTGAGATGAGTACGATGTAATGTGATGAGGAACAACCTGATATAATTTTAGGATGATTAGGTGTTGTTAGATAGAGGTATCAGATAGAAAGAAGCCTGCAGCTGCTGCCGCGTAACAATTCATTATTGTAGATATTGTATGTACCTAAGCAAATTTGCAACATGATAATGATTATTACCAAAGACAATTATAGACGGTTTGTATTTGCTATTATCTTCATTGCAATCAATATAATTATATTGCCATTTAGAATAAAATCTGGCTTCGATCTACAGCAAAGTGGAAGTAGCAATGTTGACAATATCGATGTACCATCCTTTAATAGTATAAAGATATCAGCCCCATCAGTATATACAGATACATACAATCCACAACATGTTAAAGAGAATAATATACGAATATCATATAGATTACATAATCCAAAGGATGAACCACGTCCGGACAAGTTCTTATCAGTAGATACATTCTTTTGTAAAGATCGAGCAGATTTACCTCCATCATTACAATCAACCGATGAGGGTAAACTGTTTGACTTTACAACTACAGTTAGTACCAATTTGAACGTATTATGGATGGGTGAGTCCACCTATGTGTACTTTCGTCACTTCGCTTGTTTACTGATCTCTTTGCCCTTTTCTCTCATTATATGGTATAGGTGATAGTTTAGGACATCAGTTCAGCCAAGGATGGGAAGCTGCAGTATTGGGAAAGGGTTTCGAGAGTAATCGCAAAGTACACATGAAGTACAATGTTGGATCGAAGCAATTTGATTGTCTTGCATCATCTGCACCTGTTAGGGGTGGAGGAGTATCTGCATTTTGGAGGTATACAAAGTTATTAGAAAGGAGTAGATGGGCAAAGATTGCACCGTGCTTTGTAATGGAAAGAAAGTGGGGTGAGAACTATCTTCATACATTACTCGATCTCAAGTACAAAGATCCAGGCTCTAGTCAACAACAATACTCAGTGAATGGATTGGAAGCGGTTGTCATTAGACTACCTCATGGTTGGATGAAGGCAGAAGAATTAACAAAAGAACGAATAAAGGAAGTTATCATCTTCTGTCAAGAGCTTATAGGTGCCCGTGCCGTCATCTTTACTACAGTTGGTTTAGATAATAATGCGATAACGGCTGATATGTGGAAAGGAGTAGTTAAGATTAATCAACTGATACATGAAGTAGCAAATGAATGGCAACCTCCAAAAGATGGCCAAGATGGAGTACAGTATGTACTCGTTCAAGAGTTCTCAGACTTTACAAGTAAGATATTACATGAGAACGGGAAGCATATTGGTTACAATACAACATCAAACAACTTCTTCTTTGAAAGATTAGTTGGTGGTTCAACTAGTTGGCCACAAAGTATTCCCATGGTATGTGCCAACAAACCAAAAGATAATCTAGATTCAGAGTGTAAGAGGAATAAGATTTCACCCGATGGTATCCATTGGTGTGTTGAGACGTTAGGTCCAAGATTTACAGCATCTATAGCATGTCTCTTGGGATGTGTATACAACGAAAGACCACCTGAATCGTCACCAGAAGGATTGACGAGTGTTCGTAAATGCGAAAAGGATTGTAATGATCAATTCATGTCACTAAAACGTGTGCCTGACAGTTGGATAGGGAATGAGAAGACACTCTATGCTAGTTCAAAGAGTAATGCATAATGAAATAATAAGAGATGACATGTCATTTAGTATTATGTAGAATGACTCTAACTTACGATCTTGTAGGTACTCCGTCCCATCGGCTGTGTTTCATATTAGAATACTCCTCTGCTCATAAGTTGATTGTTGTGTTTACATACCTTCCAAAATATCCTGGGCATTGAACCGCTGCAACACAGTAGAGAAACAACATACACATATGTGCATTCTAATTAGCTAGATATAGAAGGAAAAAGATACACCCACAAATGAACACACATTCTTTCGCATGTGTGTTCATAAGCTCTGGTGACAAGTTGGTAGTGACTTCATATTTTATTGAGTTACTCTATTAGTATAGAAATGAATTTATTTAGGCTGAATCAACAGTCTCGGTCTGAAGACCCTTGAAACTGCTAACCTCAACAAGTTGAACTAGTGTGTAAAGTTTTTCATCAGCATCCTCATCTTCATTTCTCTTTCTGCTTAAACGGACTCGGATTCTCTTTGGTGGGTTACGTACACCCTGCTTCCATACTTCCTTGTTGACCTTGGGATCGAGTCTAACATCCTTTGTCTTCATGGCATCTTGAGCAAATTTCTTAATAACCTTGATAGCCTTGGGTGTCTTTGACTTGAAGGTCGTCTTGTGTGTGCGCTTGGCAAGATGGATTGTGTAATCCCTGCTTACAAGATCGGGCTTATTAGGTGCCATTTTGTATATATAATGTATATATTAAAGTAAAGATGGTTGAGGTCTGTGAAGTATTGCAATGAGGAGAGAGTATGAGGGAAAAGAGTGAGATGCATGCTTGATGAAAAAAGTAACATCATATCAGTACAAAGACCAACAACCCCAAAAGATAGTCAACTATATATCAGCAGTGGTCAGAGGATGAGCGTCATAGTCTTTTTCCTCTAGAGTCCCCTACAAAACCAGCATATACATCAACACATATCTCTCCATACATAAGTTGTGCTAGATATTTGAAGCCCGACGGTATTGTCAACCGAAGACCATGAATCTAATCAGATAAAGAGGTACTACACAATAAAACTGATCTTCTTCACATTATTCCGCCAATTGATATTGATATGCCGCTACAAATTACTTACCGAGTTGCAATGGTACTTGTTAGAGTTATGTTTTGTGATTTTGTAGGAGATTGGAGGGCAAAGGGCAGCGAGCCCTTAGTAAGCGGTAAGTAGCCCATAATCATAGGAACCTTCAATTCAGATTAGGTTCGAAATGTACCCATGTTCCTGATTCTTCCGTATTGTAATTTATGTACTTCGATCATTCATGAACGAACTGTCTTGGCGTACACAAACTGTACCGGACACCAATCGAATTCTTCCAGTATTTTTTCATTCAACTGCTATCACTTTCAAGTAACGGAATAACTACTAGTATATAGAATCATGACGGCAATTAAAACAACAGCACCCCTATCAGAAGCAGCAACATCTCAGAAAACTAACCATACGAAATTTACTCCATCCACTACCGAAGAGGAAGCAAAAATTAGGTTTAGAAATCAACTACAAAATGGAGTTGATAAACTGTTAGCACAAGGGAATGGACGTGATCGTATATCTACTCAATTGTTAAATGAAATTGCCAATGGTTGTTCTCCGGATGAAACTGAGGTATGTTATTATTTGTTAGTTTTGTGTTTGTGGTGGTATTAGGTTTAGTTGGTATGAGTTGTATATTTATCCAGCCCCTATTCTTTCTGATTGATGCACTAACTTGATACTGTTCTTGCCTATTATAAATAGATTTTCCAAACAATGGAAACACTCGGGATAAGCTTGGAAGATGCAACAAAGGTAATGACCGTATCATCGGCTTTCCGTAGTGCACAACAACAACAACAACAAACATCAACAGCTACTTCCACCACCAATAATAATGCTGGTGCTATTGATCAGTTAACTTCTAGATTAAACTTGGCAGACTTGTTACGTGGTGGTGGTAATAGATCAAGATCTCCCTCTCCACTACCATCGCCATTATCATCATCATCCACGGCAACAAAATCAACTATTTCAACACCCACCATAAGAAGTGCGGAATTAAATAGAACCGAATCATTAGACTCTCTTCAATCTCGTAATGCTGCAAGAAAAGGCGGTGCTAAAAAGGCTAGTACCAAACAACAGCAGGGAAGGGGAAGGAAACGAGCACTTGCAGATAAGGCATACGAAAAGCGTGATAGCAATGTCATGATTGAGGAACAGTTACAACAACAGAAGAAGAACAAGGCTGATGTATCATCATCAGCTTCTGCCGCCGATATAGAGTTAAATGCCAAACTCAAATCAGTAGATAAGAAACTACCAGCATCATCATCAACAAAGAAGAGGGCAAAGTCACCTGAAAGTGGAGGGTTGGGTGTAGCACGGGGAAAGAGGACATCAGTTGTTGCTACTCGGGAGGAAACACCCAAAAGGGCACGTCGTACACGGTCTCAAACAGAAGAATCAATTCCCGATATTCTCCTACCATGAATATACATTCAGCCGTGAAATATATAGATTGGATATACACAAAAGTGTTGTTTAGAGTAGTTTGTGGGGATGGGGGGTAAGAAGAGTTGTTGCCCCCAGCTAAATGAAATGAAAGTGGGATTGTTGAGTGGATTTAGATCTGAACATACATGTCAGCTCAACTATTGTATGTTATATAGCTTTGCACATAGCTAGATTTCTCTGTGTAACATTAAATGGAACAATTACTACTACTACACTTTGTTTTAGTAATGTTGTATACTAATACTATTTACTGTTTGTTTTTCATTTGTCCGACAGGTTCAACCACATGGACACGATAACTCTTCTACTTTGGTGCAATCTACACGATCTATACCTACCTATACAACATACATCAAATCTTAATCACCATTCCCAAATAAAACCGCCCCGAATTACAAACACTCTCTGCTAAATAAACAACATCTCACTCAATGAATGTATCGGCCAAAACCAGATAAGAAATTCTTAATCTGACCCTTAGCGCGGCAATGTTGCTTTCCTTTCAACACAATTGGTTCCGAGCTAACATCATACTTACTATCAACACAATGTGCATTAATAGAAACAAATGTATGCTTCTCGTCCTCTCCGATAAATGGAATATGTAAATGAATCGGCTTGGCATTCTCATTGAGACTAACAACCTTTGTACTTTTACGTTTCTTCTTTGTTGGGGTAATGTCTTCTTCACTACTCTTACCGGATGACATTGGACTTTTAGAATCTCCTTGTTGCTCCTTGGGAGATAGGGAGTAGAAGTTACGAATATCCTTGGATTTGCTTGTAGAATCTGACTTCTTCTTCTTAGCTTTCTTGGTACTTGATTTGTTCTTCGAATTCTCCTTCTCGACCACTTCATCAATATCTTTCTCATCGATGCCATCATCATCAATTTTTTTCATTTGTTCCAGAATGGATTTCTTCCTCTTCTTCTTTGTACCACCCTCCGCCTTGATTTTCTTAGGAGAGTTGTCCATGGTAGATGATCCACTCTTCTTTCCTCTCCCTTTTGATTCGATGCCCAATCGTTTCTCTAATTGGTGATCAACAGGGGAAGGTTTAGCACCTGTATCGGAGTCACATAAATCAACTGCATCCTTCTTCTTTTTTGCCAATTGATCATCCAGGGTACTTGTACCAATATACTTTAGATCATCATCATCTAATTGTTTATTCGAAGATGTCGTTGTTGTTGTTTTATTTTTATCACCTCCAGCAACTCTGCCGCCGGCAGCGATGGTTCCACTGGTGCCCAATAATTCATTAGCAATTGGGGAGGTGATTTCCTTTAGACTAGGCATCTTTAATTGATCTTTGTGGGTAGAGGAGGGGTAGATATGAGAGGTTGTTGTTGTAAATGAAGTGAGGAGGCGGCAAAAAAAAAAGCTCGATCGGGACCGATTGAGTCGTTTTCCCAACTCCCCGCACTTCACCTCTCAAAGTAGTCCTCCAAGACTAGACCGATAGCTAGAGATATCGGCAGCCGGTAGCAATATAGGCAGTTACTGATGTACTTGACCTCCATTTCCGTGCCCCTAATGTGTAAAGGTATTAAAGATATATACTTAACAGGTATTCATTCTTACATACCCTAAAGAGTCGATTGGTATACATATCATGAGGGGGCTATATCTTGGCATCTGCCGGTCAGCATGCCTCTCTTTATACGAAGAGGATATCAAGCTAATGTCCCATTCATATGCTGAGTTATTACGGATCTTATATAAAAAGGAACGATTCGAATCTTCTTGTATTGGCATAAGAGGATACCTCATATAACATACCCGGCCGAGAGAGTAATAGTCAACATCTAAAGCTCATGGATATGAAAGAACGTATACATAGACTCTTTTCTATACCTACTTTATCTAACCAAGTACCTAGTTTGTCCCTCGAATCATATCCGAAGAGCTTGTTCATATATACTTCTTCCCCGCCGACCCGATTGGATACCAATCTCTAAGGATGTATTCATGTCTTTGTTATCATGAGAATCTAAGAGAATTGAATGAATACAAATACTTGAGAAATAGTCAAAGCAATAGTCAGTGTATCGAATGATACTCTTCTGTGCCGAGTGAAGAGATGAGGATATCTCTACTCCGAAGGTACTCTCTGATGACTAAACGTATACATAACATATTCACACATACATACTACGTTAAAGGTATACACTCTTTTTGATACACTATATAGTATTGATTTTATCAGTAAAGAATCTAGAACAACAAGTTGTATCATATCATCCATCTCCGATTGTTTCAAGTATATATAAAAGAGAGAGAACACGTCCAAAGACGTATCCTCTCTCATACGTGTACGATATATTGATATGATAAGTGATCAAAAGGCATCTCCAAGAAATACCAATCTGAATTAAACAATAACATAACAACAATTCAATTCCCCAAACATATACCCCGTGCATGAATCATAATACATCATGCCAACTTATCCCCGAATCTTTGTGAAAAAGATACCTTGAATAAGAGACACATAATATGATATGAACCAACACACAATTACTGCTGAGCAACAGGTGCGGCAGTAGAACCCTCAGCGGTAACATTATCAACTTCCTTGGCTACTGGCTCATCAGCCTTCTTCTCAGCTGCTTCATCGGCCTTCTTCTCCACGACGGGCGCATCATCTTTCTTTTCATCCGAAGTAGCAGCAACATCGTCGGCTTTGGCATCAGACTCAGTAGAAGGCTTTTTGGGAGGCGTTCCGTCCTGTAATTAATATTGGATGATAAGAAAAAGAAATATAGAGTGGTGAGATAATATCTAGGTGGTTATCAAGGACATAAATTAAATTCACCAAAGACGGTGCATAAGATATAATCTTTCGGTTCACCCATAACTTACCTTCTTCTCGTCAGCAACCTCGGCTTCCTCAGCAGTCCTCTTCTTGGGTGAAGGATCCTTATAATTATTAATAAAAAGAGTAGAAGAAGTATGCGGTGGTGAGGTAACATCCAGGCGGTCATATAAGGGTACAATTAAATACAAAGACGGTGCATATCTTTTATTTTCGGTTCACGTCTCTTACCTTCTTCTCATCATCAACCTTGGCATCATCGGTCTTCTTGGGTGAAGGGTCCTTCTTTTCTTCGACTACTTTGTTCTCTTCCACTACTGGAGCGTCCTCGGCCTTGGAGTCCTTGGCAACATCTTCCTTGGGAGCAGTGGTGTCATCCTTGATTGGTGCATCGTCTTTCTTCTTCGACTCGGAGGAGTCTTCACCTTTCTCCTGCTTTGCTGGTTCAGCCGCCTGTTAATTTATTAATGTATGAAGTGTTAGATAAGCTTATTAAGAAACAAAGAGTGTACCACAAGATTCTGATCCAAGATGGCAATGATTATTGACCAATGAACCAAAGACGTGATTCACAACATCGTATGTTTTATAATTTTTTTTACTCACCTTGTCGGCTTCCTTGGATGGTTCCTCGGCCGCAGTCTTCTCCTCAACATTCTTGGCCGTCTCGGCAACAGGTTGTTCAACAGCAGGCGCGGCTGTGGTGGCTTTGGATGCGTCGGTAATGGACATGGTTGATAGTAGTAAGTGTAAGAGAGTAGGGAGGTGTTGATCTCTAGAATTATGAGCTCCAAAGATTTCTAAATGGTCCCATTATACTAAAGACTCCCAATCTGACTAGACATGACTTAAATATATAGGTGATTCCCGGTAGAAAGCATATATAATATATTATGGGCTCTTCAGCGAGTCTATTAAGGTATTCGGTATTCTGGCGTTTAGGTTTTAAGTTTACTCAATTTCAATTGGTGGTAGTCATGTAACTCGGTATCCTCTCGATTCGAAAAACATCTTTACTCGCACTTTCTGGGCGGTATCCTATCTGTGCTTGCCAAGGTAATTACTAATATTATTAGGTGCTAACCTTTCTAATCTCAAAAGCAACTTCTGCTCTCATCTCCATCACTTTTTTCACAAAGACTTTTTTCACCATGACGCACATCCCCCTATCTTATTCGACGCTTACT
>Ga0214477_101179_pt1 | contig 13952 bp, 10 predicted proteins | sample M1_20Mar14CPVII9_FD_165058 | JGI IMG/M metagenome (GOLD analysis project Ga0214477, IMG submission 165058) | Marine eukaryotic communities from Monterey Bay, California, United States - M1_20Mar14CPVII9sort6BwellC16 | ecosystem: Environmental > Aquatic > Marine > Unclassified | place: USA...
GTTGTTATTGGGGTATTAGCGGAGTGTACATTATTGTTGTGTATTGAGGAGGAGGCTGGTGGCATAAAGGTAGTTGTTGTTGTTTTGCTGCTCGTTGAAATTGATATGCAAACTAGTGCGGTAGCTAATTTTGATAGACCGCTAGACATTGTTGATTTCAATATTGATAGATGTGATAGTGTAGTATTGCAATTGATTTATGAGCTCGACAAGCGGAGAAGGTATGTACAGTATAATCGGAGTTGTATTGTGGTGCACGAAAAAAGAGACCTTTAGTAGACATTTGAGAACGGTGACATAGCGGTCAGACAAAAATCGAAAGACGTAATCCGTAAGAGGGTATTTAGCCCATCTATTTAGGTACTATCCATTTTGAAAAAATGACAAAAGCCCAACTATGATCTTCTACTCCTTGGATAAGGAGACTTCTACACAACTACACGGTTATATATGAGTTGGTATACATCATTGAGTATAGACGACGGTGATGACAGATGAAGAGAAAAGAAGGAGGGCGTTAGTAAACTCAATCGTTTCATCTTCACCCGACAAAGTTGACAATGATGATGGCTTTGCAGATTTCTTAACTCTTCTTGCAACTCCAGCTACGATATCGAAAACAACTCCTCTCAATAAGAAGAATGATACAAACAACAAAGAAGAAGATGTTGAGAAAGATATCGTCAATGAAACCAATACAAAAACAACAGCAACTCCTAATACCTTGGCAGAAGAAGAGCAACGTATCAAACAATTTAATAAAACACTCGAACAAATTATGATTCGTAGAGAGGATGGTGAGATGAAGAAGAATGGCAAGAAGCAGCAACCAACAGCATTACCCGAGGCATTTTATAAAAGTTATTCAATGACATTACCAAAAACACTCAAGGGTAGTAGTAAGAAGAAGTAGTTGATCGAGTAATCCGCCCTACTTATCTACAAATAAATGTGCACATGATATGCACTTTATTCATACTCGTGACAATCGTATTATACCATCAATTTGAGGATCTATATATGAGAGAGAGTATCAGTATATCTATATATACGGATATGAGAAAGACATCGGTATGCTACGATAACGTGAAAAGGAAGCAGACTATTGAAAAGTATCTCATCAATATCAAAAATAGTTTATTCTCCAAGTTTCTACATAAAAGCATACATTATGCCAACATATATATGATAATTGAAAAGTCTTATAATACAATGCAACAACAAAAGTGTTGATCAAAGGACGGCCGAACTGAGGATATACTAAGTAAGCCCGGCATTCATATACATACGGATGCTCTTGTGGTTCTGATTTTATATGGTATTTATTAAGAATGCTAGCTGACAATGGAAATAGTAATAAAACAATATGATGTAATCATTACAAAATGGTGCCAGAGATGGAACTTTATACTGCCGACTACCATGTCCTGAGGAGTTTAGAGGAGTAGTACACGGTATTCATTTCATTCCTTTCCTCCGAGACCAGGCACAGGGCTAAGACGTATTACAATCACACCTTATTACTTATTAACTTTAATCTGACAAAACTCCATCCTATCTCCACCTCTGAAACTTTGTTCCAGGATCGACACCATTAGGTCGGTCTTATACGGGATGTTGTTCTAAATATTGAGTAGCATTAGTAGTGTTGTACGTCTATGGATCCATCCTGGTAGTTTTTCAAAGCTGCCACTGGACCCGAGGATGATAGTAGAGGATGGAGAACAGCAAGACAGCACCACTTCGTTCTCTCATATTAGAACGAGAAGCTCGGCTCGACAAAACAGTATCATCTTCTATTGCTGATCTAGTCAACAACACGACAACTACGAATGCTGCTGATGATGATGTAGACAATATACTGGTATTCGGTCGTCGTAAAAAGACAAAGGATTATTACTACGGCAGTAAATGGGAAACATTAACAAACAAAATCGATTGAGATTCATACCTGCCTTTAGTCATGATCAGAAGCATAAACTATATGCCCAACGAGCACTTCGAGAGGCTAATGGTGGAGAGTTAATAGTCAGACATATACTAGAACGACATGGTGCTGTTACGTTGCTGGTGGTTCGAAAATGGCAAGAGCTGTGAAAGATGCTTCCACTACAGATAGATTAGATGGAGGTGAGAAGGATGCCAAACGATTACTGAACAAGATGAAACGGTTCCGTTTTGTTTAGTATAGAAGCTTGGAGTAAAATTGTTGTTAAGGGTGGTGCTGTTGCTTTAACTTTAGAAAGGTTGGTATTGGTGGAGCTTGAATAGGTATATCTAATACTAATCAGGTATAAGAATAAATATAACTTAATACATTCGCTTTATAAGTCGCCGAAGTTGCCGAGGTAGTGCTAGTAGTAGTTGTGGTGCCTCTTCCCCCGGGGAAAAAAATCCCCTCAATGATATCAACAACCCTACCTCTGAGTAAATGCCCCAAGACGTTATTCATCCACAATTGTTTCATTATCGACTCCATGGAGCTTTAATAACCCTACGAAGATCTTTGCTAGACCTAATGAGTTATTAGTACCTCCAGTTTGGAGACGTCTCCCTCCAGTCATCATGCCAATTCTTATACCTGGTGGATTAATCCCGATGATTATTGCAAATATGTGGCTAGCTGACAATCAAGACTTTATGACCTTTATGATTTAGTACAACCAGTGTTAATTGTTTTGAATGCCTTGCCTTGCTGTTTGAAATCTTGTCAAATTATAATCCCTGGAGGATTATTCTACTGGATCGATTTGATGTTGACATCTTATGACAGATAGAGGAATGTAAAGATTGGCACTAGTGCTTAGTTAGGAGAGTATCTATTAGCTAATTCTATTTACACTCATAACTATTCTTACACTATACATTAATTAGCCGACACGAAACACTAGCTTGTTTCTGATGATCAATCATTCAATAACGAGCCAAAGGCACTGCTACTCTTGTTCTTACTTCCCTTCTTGATACGTTGTAAGAGCTTTCTAGTCTTCTTTGCACTGCCAAACCCAACACTTGTACTAGATGACGGAACTACAATCTTATCACTCGTCTTCTTTGTACTTCTGATACTAATCTGTTGGTAGGAATCCATCGTTGGAGTAGCAGGTGCTACAAAGAATTGACCTTCCACAACTTCTTTCTCATTAGAAGATGAAACAATATCATTCTTGTTCAACATTGCTACTAGACGAGAAGGTTCGTTACTTGATGATGATGCAGCAAGCAAGCCAATCATACTGGGTGAGTGAATACTAGTACCCTTCTGAATACTGACCACATCACGCTTGGATATTGGACGAGCAGTATTCAGTAAGCCCCTGAGGTTGAGCATCGGCTTGTTGTTGCTATGACCACTAACTTTCACCGCTTTAACACCATTGGCCAGCACTACTAGTGCTGGAGACGGTGGCATTGAACTAGTCTGAGGACCACCATTCAATAGACATGCCTTATCACCAACGCTAGGTGATGGTTGGTTAATGTAGAATAAGTTTTCTTCCTTGGCTATATCCTTCCTTGTAATATTTAACTCTGGTGCATCGTCAATGCAAATCTTAATCTTGCGATGTAACTTCTTGTGCTGATCAACTGCTATTGAACTGTTGGTCATGAATGAAGTTGTTATTGTCAACTTCTTGGCCTTTTTTGGGGGTCGTTGTGATGCCTTCTTGGTAACTGGAGGTTGCACATCAGTACCAAATGAAGTTGGAAAGAACACATCACTCTCTCCTCCATTGAAACTATCAGACGACTCCCCAAAGGCACCAAAGTTCACAGGGAAAGTAAAGGCATCATCACCAACATCTTGATTCGTAGACTTCTCCACTTGAACATCCTCTAGAGTCTCCGTCCAACCTTGATCTTCTCCCTCCTTCACCATACTAACTTCACCCACAGCCGCATCTTCTTCTTCTTCTTCTTCTATATTGTCATCATTATCATTAATCAAGAACTTATCTAATGCCAATGCAAGCTGTTCAACATCCAAGACATCGTTACCTCCATTCATTAGCTCTTTCACTGCCTCATATCCATCGTCCATTGACTTCTCCACTTGAACATCCTTGGATTGAGTCTCGGTCCAACCTTGAGCTTGTTGGTGACCATTGACGACCTCTTCTTCTCCCTCCTCCTTCACCATACTAACTTCACCCACATCCACATCATCATCTTCTTCTTCTATATTGTCATTATCATTAATCAAGAACTTATCTAATGCCAATGCAAGCTGTTCAACATCCAAGACATCGTTACCTCCACTCATTAGCTCCTTCACTGCCTCATATCCATCATTATTACCACTATTATCTCCACCTTCTTGAATTAAGAATTGATCTAATGCCATTGCCAATTGTTGTGCTATTTCTAGTTCATCACAATCCTCTCCATTAGAGACGTTATCTCCATCATTCTGGTGGTTAGTAGGCTTCTTGACAGTATCATCAGAGAAGAAGACATTTGATCTGTCAGGCTCGACTTGACCTCCTCCTTCGGGATTAATTTTAAGAAAGTTCATTGCATCTTCCATTACCTTACTTATTGGTGTTGATGGTGGTATCATATCATCTTGTTTGGTTGATTCGATATCTCTAGTTGCCTCTATCCTAGGCATGGTCGGTGGAACGCTGTCCAGTTGAGTGGATGGTACTACCATATCTCCTCTAGTCTCAACCTTGATTACCTTATCATCTTCCTCTTCTTCCTCATCCTCAAAGAAGGAAGATAACCTCTCCTTACCCATCGATGGTGACATACTACTAGCACGAGTAGCTCTAGGAGTTGGTAATGTCCGTGGTGATATGGGTGGTAAGTGATTGGAAGAGAATACTGTTCGTGAATGTCTACTGGGTGATGGTGGGATGTTACTTCGTGGTGATAATACCACATTCTTCTTCTTCGTCAACTTGATACTACCAACTCGAGGAGAGAGTGCAACCCTAGGTGATCGAGGATCATTCCTTGGTGATAATGCAACCCTTGGTGATGAGGGTATACTACTACTGTTGCTATTGTTATTCCGTGGAGATGGAGAAGAGGCACAACGTCGTGGTGTAGTTGGTATACCATTGATACAATTCTCATTCTCTTCGTCATTCTTTGGTGTACTACTTTCAAACTGTGATAAGAATGAAGGCGGTACTACCATCTTCTTCATACTCTTTTCGGGTTGTTTATAATCCAATAATCCCATATCATTACCGGTATCTAACTCTCGTACACATCCTAAACTCTTCCTACCACCTCTACTCCTACTACCTCTATTACTACCCCCTTTGTTTTTAACTCCGCCTCCTAACACAGACCATTCTCTAGCCCGACTTCTACCACCAGTATCATACCCATCACTTCCTACCATATTCTTTTCCAATATCTCTTTCTGTGCCTTCCAAATGTTAATTGCCTCAGCTCGTTGTTTTACGTTTGCTAATTCAAATTGTTTGGTGTTATTTGGATTACCGAATACTATCTCGTTTGATATGGACTGTTGTTGCTGTTGGGTGGTAGAAGATTGATAATCTTGTAATGTTAATTGTAACTCCTCTGCCGAGGCTGTCTCCCTTCTATTGTTACCTCTATTAGCTTCCAGCTCATCTTCTTCTAACTCGCCTGTACAACCTCTTTCCTCTACTTCTTCTAATCCATCTACCAACTTTAACTCATTATCTAATAACTCGTCGCCGTTTGATGATGAATTATTAAACTGTAATAATAAAGTAGGTGTAATTTCTTCTAATTCACCTATATAACTATCGGGTGTTGCTTCTTCTTCTTCTATCACAATATCCACACTAACTCTATCAGCCGTAGCTCTATCGGCCGTAGCTCTATCGGCCGTAGCACGAACCCTATTATCATCAGCACCAGTATTTCTAGATGTAGTATGTACCATTAATCTAGGCTGGCCTACTAACATTGATGTACGATTATTATTAGCAGTAGCGGTAGTAGGTCGGGTTGGACTGAATATACCATTCTTATCCTCTCTCGCCTCATTATTATCAACTCTATCATTTGCAATTGGCTTTACTGGAGTATTAGCCGGGGTGCCACTAACAACCTTTGCAGTAGCGTTTGACTCTCTTCTTACCTGCTGCTGTTTAACAGGAGAGCGTCGTTGTTTCTTCATCCTATTAATACGATCTTGTGTAGCTTTTAATTTTTCTATACGTTCAGCTTGTTTCTTTTCAAATTTTGTTTGTTGATTACTAACAGTATCAGTGGTAGTGAACAGTGGTGAGGATAGTGGTGAAGAGAGGAGTGAATCATCATCGGAGAGGAGTGTTGCTATTGCCTTTAGATGGGATGCTGCCATCTTCTCTGTGCTCGTTGTGCTCTAGTTTGTCAAGTTTGTGTTTGTTTATTTTGTGTGTTGTATTATATCGCTCTTGGGCTCTCTCTTATCTTATAATATGTGTGTACTCTCAATATCTATATAGAGTTTTAGGGCATGCCTGCCTTGCTTTTATTGATTGCATGCAACCTATTGCAATTGCTGATGCTTTTGTGGTGGCAAATTCTAATAACTCGATCGAAACAGACGGGTATCTTTAGTAACTAACACCAACGTCAAAATGGCCGTCGTCGCGAACCCATCAACTACTCGGCACTTGGCATCAAGTTACAGACATCATGATGAGAGTCAGTACATACAGTTGCTACTTGAGTTCAGTTAATAGATTGCAATGTAATTAAATAATTGAAGCATATAAAACTAGCCTCACATACAACTACACAAATACAATCATGAAGCGACCATCTTTTTTAAACAATCGTCGTAAGAATAATGGATATGAACTCAACACGAGCACTTCCTCCTACTCTTCTGACAACCCCAATAAGAACAACAACAGCAGCAAAGAGAAGGAGGTAGTGCTATCATCTATATCAGTATTATGTCATGAATCAAAGAGTCATACTAAAAAGCATAATACCAATCGCTCATCAAACAACAGCGACGTCGTATCACCTCACACCGTCCCATCAAGCTCCTCGTCACATCACGTCGAGGGGGGCATCGTATCATCAAACAACTGTGGCGTAGGCTTATCAACCAAATTAGCCGATACGAATGCAGATGAATTAGTATTAAACTCAACAACCCTATTAAATAATATATCATTAGAAGATTCCTATTCAACATCTGAACAGGGCGGGAAGGTATTACCATCAAGTGTGGCAGTGTTTGTTGACGATTTGATACTTTGTGGTACCTCTCGTAATAAACAATCGGAGAAGAAGAGTACATCCGTTCATCAACCGATGGTAATTGCTAAAAAAGTAGTAGAGGAAGAGGGAGAAGTGTCACCAACTGGTGTTGCAGAATTTAATGTATCATTTGGTAGTGCTGACTTTGATTACTTTGTTGGTAATCGATTCACTGACTTGTCAGCTAATGACAATGAACAAGGAAATGAGACAGAGCATGAGAAGGAGAAGAAGACAAGCGAATCTAGTAACAAGGAGACAAACGAATCTATTAACAATGAGAAGACTGACAATGTTCGGTATACAATGGTAGACAATAATAAGACAAGCAAAGGAGGAAAGAAGGCGAGGAAGAAGGAAGGTAACAACAACAACAAGTCATCATTAGCAGAGTTTAGCAACACATACAATGATGACACCTTCTCAATATCATTAGCTTCTACTACAAACAACTCAAACGATACATCTTCTTCATACACTCGTCGAGCAAGCATTGAAAGTAGTGCATCCCAACAATACATTAATGAACATATTCAAATACTACTTGATACAATCTTACTACCAACATCAATGTTACCAATACCAAAGTCAGTAAAGAAGGAAGTATCACATACAATATTACCAGCATTTAAATCAACTGCTAATGATGTTACGGACAATATTGAGTTGATATTAACTTTGCCGGCTGATTATATTGCCAATGCCTTGAATACTAGTACAAGTACAAGTAATAATGATGAGATGAAGAAGGTTGATGGCAGTAGTAGTAGTAGTAAGATGAGTGTGTCATCGTTTATGAATTCAGTAAATGCAGGATATATATCAAAAAGTAGGAATGTAGTATCAAAGTCAAGTTTGTTGAATGAGTCGAATATATCGAATGAGACAATCAAGACTTCTAATCTTTTATTATGTGGTACTAGTGGAGGGAGTAGTTGTATTGAACGTGACTTTTTGTATAATACCTGTGTTGACCAGTAGTAGAGAGTCTGTTCGTTTTGAGTGTCGTTATGAGTATACAGTTGGAGAGACGGATAGCAAGGGCAGGGAGGGGAGATTGTGATATGAGAGTGGCTATGCAAAGTGAGGGTTTGGAACCCTTTGGACTTTGTGCTTCATGTTTAAAAGAGAAATGTAGATTGATGTGAGATTATCTAAGTAAGTAATAAGATTGTGTATGTTATGGTATGCCATTGTTTACTAATGTAGGTATAGTAGTCGTACTACCCTATTCCCATAGTACTACTATGGCGAGTTTATGTTAGGATACCGAGGACTCGTGATTGTGGTATCTTTTTGAATTGCAATTCCCACCACTCTCTCATTTGGTACAATAGTAATTAACGCCTGGCTATAAACAACCCCAAAGAAGAGAGAGCTTCTTGTAGTATTATAAAGAAGTAAGACGGTTAGTAAAAAGGTGGTCTGCAAATCTCAAGGCGCTACAAACAATGGTCAAGTTTTCTGACCCTATATTTCAAGATGCATACCTCTGTTCATTACGACGGCAGGTTGATGATGATGATAAATATGATAACAATGCATTAAACTCATCCACATACCGGTCTACTTCTGTGGTCGATAAAGAAGATCGAACTGTAGGAGACAGTGAGAGGTATGCTAATAATGATGAGATATACACATCAACTACATTCAAAAGTGGTAGCAATAAACACAATCAATATCACACTAACAATTCTAACTACAACAAACAATCCAGCATCAATAACAATAAACATATAACAACACCACCGCCACCGCCAGCTAATAAAGAAGAAGTAGAAGACTACATAACAACTACTTCACCAATAATACAAAGATCAAAAGCACGACAATTAGAACGTAATTCATTCTTAGATTGGGCTGATAGTCAGTTATTGGGTTATAAAGCAATTACTAGTACTAGTGCAAGTACTAAATATGCTGATAGTAAAGATGGTGGTGCTCAAGAGGGTAGAGATAGTAATAAAGTTAGAGGTGAAGATAGAGAGTGTGGAGATAATAAAGTTAGAGATGTAGGTAGAGAGGTCAGTGGAGGTAAATCAACAAGGATGAAAAAGTTATGGGATTTTGATAACATTGACACATCATATGTCAAAGTTGATGATAATAGAGAGGATGAGCAAAGAGATGATAGTGATGATAACATTAGCACGTACAAACCAACATCTTCAATTCGAGACCTGTCCTCAACTACAAACACCAACTTTAACTCATCATACACCAACTTAACAAACTCAATCAACTTAACAAACTCCAACCTTACCAACTCAGTAAACGACTCATACTCTTCCAAGAAGAAAAAGGAGGTATGGACAGCATCAAAAATACGTCAAGAATCACGTCATGACATTAATAAACAATTGAATAATGATTTAACTGAAATTGAAATGTTTATGAGTAGTATGAAAGAACGGATTAAGATGTATGGTACTGCTAGTGGTGGAAAAGATGGTGGTGGTAAAGAGGGCAGAGTTGCAGTGAAGGATGGGAGTGATAAAGGAAGCGAGAAGGATACGGCGGAGAGTGAGGTTGAGAATCTCCGGCTAACCCCATCATCATCATCAGAAAGTATACCAACAGACGATGGCTATGGTAAACAAGTCAGATCACCACATTATACTACTACCTCCCACAATAAATCATTCAATGGTAATAACAATCATGAGATTAATAATTTAATAAACAAGTTTCAAAGTACACGGATTAAACAATCACGTCATTATTTAGTCCAAGGTGATGAGCTTATGAATAGTAGTACGACGAATACCAATATTGATGATAGAGTAGGGGAGCATCGTACATACAGGGAACCAATAATGACCAAGGAGAAACAGGCAATTAAGATTGCAACATATACTGGTATTAATCAACAGGATGATATGACTACTAAGAAGAAAAACAATGGCAGTAGCCGCAGGGCAAATAAGAGTGGATATGATTATACAACAATTAGTAGTCCAAGGGAAGTGCGGTTAAAGCGTATGCAAGAATTAAAGAAGAAACATCAGTTAGTTATAGATCAAGATGAGAAGAATGAACCACCACCACCGCCACCAAAAGAGGACGATAACGATAAGAAAGAGAAGAAAGATATTGATAGTTGGTGGGATGAACATAAAATTAAGCAAGATCACAGACAACGACAGAGATATAAAGTTAAAGATGAAGACTGTCGTGGTATGGATACAAATTATAATATTGATGATGAACTTGAACGTTGGTGGAAAGAGAAACGACGACATAAATCAGATGAGAATACTCCCAATAAAACAACATTTGCAGAGTTAGAGGAAGAGCCAACATTAACTGACCCCGAACAGTCAACATTTACACCATCAACAACCGTTAAGGGAGTATCAACACTCCCTCCATTATCACCAATGAATACAATCCCAACAAAGAAGGTACTAGAAGGTGGTAGTAGTTCATCTTCGTCGTCGTCGTCAAAACCAAAGAATATAAGTCATCTTTCACACACCTTTCGACTCAAATCAAGACAGTTAGGATCACCACTGCCAGTTCAGAGAGGGTCGAGTAGTAGTATAGATGGTGGTCTATTACTTTCATCTACATCCTCTGAGTCGAGTACTTTAACCGATGAGAATATAGATAGGGATGTGGAGGATACTAATAACGATGAAGTAGAGGAACAATCGGCATCCTCTTCGTCCTTATCATTACTAAGTGAGGAAGCTACCGAAGGAGAAGAAGATAGATGCCAGTCATTAGCACAATCGACATTATCAATGCTACTATCTCGTATCGATGAGGCTAAGGCAAGCTTTACTCAAGCTTTATTGGACGGTGATGCTGTGAAACAAGCTGAATTGGCTAGTCTGTTGACAAGATTGGGTGAGGCTGCGGTGACAATGCGTAAATTGGAGCAGACAGCTTGACAAGATTCATGTTAGAGAAGGGAGAGATTAGTGGTATGAATGTAAAACTGTAGAATGAACATGATAGATCTATGTAGTAGACTTTAATCTGCACCTAATTGTCGTCTAATCTAAACAGCATTATCACTATCTATACATATCTATACACATTATTGCCTATAACAAACGAAGAAAGTCTACCCCACGCTGCCAGTTTTCATCAATCTAAATCAAATTAAAACAAACTCAAACCCTTTAGCACGTTCCACACTTCTTTGGAAGAGTAGAAAAGCCCTTGCAAGAATCAGCCTTGTTACAGCATCTTGTCATACAAACTCCTCCAACAACTTCGGGTTCGATTGGGGCTGGGCTAGGAGCATCAGTGTCTGGAGCTACACATGTCTTTGATACGCAATTCCCATCGCAACAGCTACCGTTGTTCTTGCAAGTCAAGCCATTGTCCACACATGTTGGTGCAGGCTTTGCCAATTCACGTTGACCAGCCGGTGAGAGTGCTAACTCATCAGAGTGATCAACAATCTCCTTAAGCATCCTTCTACTTATAGGATTAATGTTTTGGCACGCACTGGCTGCTTGACATGAGGATGTCATATCAAGAATAGATCCTCTATGGAAAAAAGGAAGATAAGAGAAGTGAAAAAACGTCAGAAGGGATGTGCACTGGTTGACACGATCTAAATGGAATAACACAATGATCACATACCCATCTTTAGCCGCACTCTGACATGAAGATATCCCGTGGCACGAGTTGGTGATAGAACCAATTGATCCAGCACCGTGATACTGCTTCCCGACAGGAGAACTTCTCAATACATGAATCGGTGATCGTACCGATTGATGAGCCTGTGCTGTATGCAGCAAAGGCACAAGCTCCATCTCCACACGAGTCTGTAGAGTATGACAATAGACAAAAAGGTCAGTATGTGAACAAGTTTGTATGCATATCACTAATTCACATCCACATCTCATGATAACTTACCAGCGATATCTCCAATGTACCCTCCATACGCTGCAGCTTTCTCACAAGCTTGAACTCCATTACATGATCCTCTAACTGAGACGATGTTGGCACTATCACATGCATTAGATCCCATGCAACTGTATCCATCTTTGCAAACAAGACCGGTGAATCCACCACAGGCATTTAAACCAGCACAACATTGTTCACCACATGCCTCTGCACAGGGTGTGCCATCTGCAGTGAAACCATCTATACATTGAACAGCATCATTGCATCCATCAATCCATGGTAAAGGCTCTTGAGTTTGGAGACGACGTCGATCGAGAAGACCAATATCGCCGACTACTAATTCATCTTTGTTATGTTCATTAGATGACTCTTCAATAATGTTGGGATTATACTCTTGAATCTCTCGTGCTGTACGACGTTCAATGCGGTTCTATATTATAGGATGAAAGAGGAAAAGAGCATAAGATATGCATGAGACATATGACATATATGCTATGTCATCTCAAATGAAAAGAGACACAAGATGTGCATCACAAAGATATGCACATCATCTCTCTAATCTAACATCAGACTTACCAATCGACCGAAGGAAAACTTTAATGACTGGGCGATGATGAGTGCTCCGAATAGTTTCATCTTGTTTGATGTATGTAGTTTATTGACTATTGATACGATAGTGGACGATGACGATGAGATGGGAGTCGAAGTCGAGAATGTGATAGTGTAATGTTGCAATCAAGCTCTATTTGATTTTATGAGCAGACTATCAGCCATGTATTGCAGATAGCTTTGTACTGCTCGATGTTGATACTGCGCCTCTATGACTACAGATTTACTTACCATCAATATGTGGCAGTGCGAGCGGCAGAGATTTAGGCATGCCAAGCTGAGACAGGTATCTTAAGCAAAACTGCTCATTTCCCTTGTGGTTTGTTTGTTTATAACTGCTCATGATACCCTTACACTCTCTGGATTTGAGTATCGTATTGCCTATTGACACCTTGAGCATATACTCTTTCGTCATCTAGGTAGGTACTCCCTCCTCAAAACACTTGACAGCTACACTCATCTCAATCTCAATCAACATCACATTAAACTCAACTTTCATATTCATATCAAGCCGGCTCGATCCTAATCCTAAATAAAAATAACTAAACAGTTCGTCAAGATGGCCATTGACAACCAGCATATTACGATACTCATCAGAACCAACAAAAGTGTTATATCCGGTACTCATACTCATAATAATGTTGATATCAATGTCGATGAAGCAACGACAAAACCGTATCAGGAAGGGCCGTATGTTTCATTTACAGAAGGAAAGAGAAGAGCCGAGGTAAACAACCAGCATGTTAATGAATCAAAGTGTTATGATATCCGTCCATGATAATATCAACAATATCGATGCAACGGCTAAGCCGTATCCAGAAGGGCCGTATGTTTCATTTAAAGAAGGAAAGAGAAGAGCCGAGGTAAAACGGTTGACTATTGCAAAGGCAGAGGCAGAGAAGAAGCTGTTGGAATTGAATAAGCAAACAACAAAGACAGAATTATCAGGAGTGAACGTTCATATGAATGCAAATCAAGTCTTGCTACAGCTGCATAATATTGAAGAAAGAGATACCCTCATATGGCAGTGTTTAGTATTTTGTGTATAAAGGTATTGCAATAGGTAGCTACAATTATAGGATTAGATAGGAGGATACTCTAACTTTAGACAGATGTTCAATTTACAGATTCCTTATAGTAATAGTTATATACAACCAACTACTTTACATATTATCATTGCATCTTCTTCAAGGCCTTCTTCTTAGGAGAAGCAGCTTTACTTTCCTCTCTCATTGCCTTCCGAACAAGTCGTACAGCTCGTTGTTTTA
>Ga0214477_101180_pt1 | contig 13950 bp, 15 predicted proteins | sample M1_20Mar14CPVII9_FD_165058 | JGI IMG/M metagenome (GOLD analysis project Ga0214477, IMG submission 165058) | Marine eukaryotic communities from Monterey Bay, California, United States - M1_20Mar14CPVII9sort6BwellC16 | ecosystem: Environmental > Aquatic > Marine > Unclassified | place: USA...
GGGAAAGCTTGTTTAGTATATTATGATATCAAGATATACACCGACCTCTATGCATTGCAAAGTGTACATGAAGACATATCATATGCACGAGAAACAATCTATCACTTACTTTGAACCCCCTAGTCTGTCTGCAAATTCTAAATCTTCCTCTATCCGACCCACATCAATTGTTGCTGAATTCACCTCTGACGACTCCGATGAACTATTACTCAATGCAACCAAACACCGTCGACGAAAATGCCATACCGTATAATTAGCAGGGTTTAATTCCAAACAAGCGGTGGTTAATTCCAATGCACGTGCACTCCGCTCGTCAGCTTTTAATAAAGCACGTAAATAATCATATGCATAAACAAATTCAGATGGATATGTAATTGTACATACTGGATTTGGTCCGTCGTTTTGAGGGATTGGTTCAACATCTACGAGCTTTGAGAAGTCCATATTATTTGTGTTGTATTGTCTATATCAATACCGATAGCCACTTTCAACTGTGTTCAATGCAAGGCTTTGCAAGAGGTATGTATGTATGACCACCAATCTTTCTTACTTATCTTTGACTCCTTTACTACCAATACCCCGTACCACAATACAATCAACGACACAACTTATGATAATAATCTATACTGTCAGTACTACAGACTATTCCTGACCAATTAAAGACCATAAGTACATAACAACTTCTCTCTATTGTAATAATCACCTGTGGCGATTTTAAGAGCTATGAAGGATACCGTTTTTACCATGAGAGTCGAGAGTCGAGAGTGAGAGTTGATTATTGCTGTGTTGATGTGATGCAGCCTCCTATCGTATCTGTGATTTGCTAATGGGAGATGATAGTCTTCTTATCCGTGGAGTAGATGGATTGCCAGAGTATTAGAACTGTTGTTTTGTTGCAACGTAGGCGGCTCAGATTGGCTGATATCGAGAGACGCGTCGAAAACATCATTGCAAACCAAAATTGAGATATCTAAGTGATAGGCACAAGATGTCTAATCCTCAGGGTAGCCTGTCATCATTACCAGAAGATGCATTAATATCTATACTTTGTCGTGTACCGGCATCTGATCACAAATCATTATGGAATACATGTAGTACTTTTCGTAAAGCAATAGACTCAGATGTTTATGCCAGTGAACGTGCCACAACAAACTATGCAGAAGTGCAAGCCCGTTTATTACCCGGAGAGGAATTATATGATCGTAACTATCCTGATGGTCCGGAGTTATATGATGATGAGTTTCGAAATTATGAACCACCCTCTTCTCCTACTACACCGGAGGAGATTGAAATGAAGAATAGATATGAGGCAAAACTGGTACAGCAACGTCAAGAAGATATTAACGAATGGTATACAGCACTTGGTCACCGAGAGGAATATGGTGTTATCAATATTACTATTGATATTACAATTGATAAAGTATTGGCTGGTGAGGTTAGTTTAGTTTTAATTCCGCGGCCAAGATATGGAGGGTTGTTTCATCAAGCAGGTGATGCCCATTCCCAGGAACTACAAGAAGTGGTAAGTTTATGCATAAGATATGTTTGTCGAATTGAATTTCCTTTTGGCAAATCCACCCTTTTCTTCTTTTCCGCCGCACCGATATAGACTGTGACACTGTGTGATAGGAGAGGAAGGTCCAAGGTCCGTTCAATTAAGAATGCCGATACAGATGGTAAGGCTAAGAGAGGGGGGTTCCTGCACGTGAAGAGTGTACGTATTCGTCGTCAAGCGTATAAATCTGGAGATAACACAAACATTGTTGCAAGGGCAGTTCGGGCAGCACTTAAAGTGCCAGAGCTTCATGAAAAATGGACACTTGCAACAGCTTGGTGTGATCCGATGACATATGCTACAAATGAATTGGAAAGGAAGAGGAGGGATATTACCAGGGGTAGTTGGGGTATGGAAGTGGATATAACTGAAGAGCAAGCTGAACAAAACAAGAAGGTAATTAACAGATGGAACGAATGTATCGATTTAGATGCAAGGACTTTTCTTCGGGCCGGGTATAAGCAGATAATGGAAGTGTTTGGAAAGGGCGAAAACCCCTGGCTGTTTGCCTTGCCTGAGTTCCTGGACACTCCTCTACTATCTCACGAGGATGCTATGGGAATACATCTGCGTGTTTGGCCAACCAATCTTCCCCCAAGTCCAAGTGGAGTGGATGAAAAACTCTTTAACGCAGTAAAGAAGGCTTTAAACAGCATGAGTTATCATCCTGTTGACACAAATGCAATCGAGCTGTCTATGAGGAAAGAAGATGAAATAATGGAAAGGAGCATTAGTGAGTTCAATCAATCCGAAGCATCAATTGTCGAATTGCAACAAGGGCACGAAGAAGCCTTAAGAGAACTAGCTGAAGCGGAGGCGCTGATAAGCACTAAACGAGCAGATTTGGATCCAGCCCGTAGTCAATTAGCAATATTGAGAAATGAAGGAAGGCCAGAGGAAGAACTGAACGAATTCGCAACGACTATTCAAGAAACCGAAGCATTTCTTGACGAGATGAATAGCCACCTGGAAGTGAACCGCCGGACTTTAGAAGAAAAAGGGCGCCTCATTGAAAGGACTAAATCCAACTTTGAATCTCAGGCTAGTTCCATACGAGACGCTATTAGAAAGCATACCGATACAACATTTGAAGAGCGGTGTGCTGAAAGGAAAAATGAACAGCTTGATAAGATTCGAACGAAGAATGAGGAACTGAAGGCGGAGGTTACAAATCTCGTTAATGAGGGAGCGTCAGTGAGGAGAGCACAAGCACTTCATTGTTCGGCTCTGTTTTTGAATACCGAACTTCTTGATTTCTTTCTCGGTCTTGTACCACCCAACGAGCGTACATCTGCAATTAATGACCTTGATGAGAATGGTATGACTCCTCTTATATGTTCAGTTATGAAGGCACCAGAAAGAGTAAATGAGGCAGACAAGTATTACAATACGGTTCAACACCTATTACGACTCGGTTCTGACAAAAGTACTGTCGATCCACACGGCCGTACGGCTCTAGGGCAGTATAGAATGAGTGTCCGTTCGATGAGTGACTATTACCATACCTTTAGCATACAGCAGCAAGGAACAAACGATGAATGGTCCAATATACATAGACGCATGGAAGCCGCCTTAATGCCAATTGGGGGTGAAACGGAGGCGGATATCGATGCAAAGGACTTGGGCGATGAGCCGGTGTCATCAGATGATGATGACTGGGATGATATGGATGACGAAGATGATATGTCAGATGACGAAGATGAGATGAATGAAGAGGACTGATTGGGAACTGAGAGGGTAGGAGGGGGTCCAGTAGTGGTAGACTGGTGATGCAGGGGTGAAATGTATACTAGATTTGTCATTGTAATCTGTTATTGTAATTGCAAATTGTTTTGAGTGTCTATCTGGTTTGTCATCCTTCCCCAACCTTTCGCTTCTCTTATTAGACAGTATTAAAGAACCTATCCCCATAATCTCCCAACCCCGGCATGATGAACTTATCTTCATTCAACCCGTCATCTATAAAACAAGTAACAATCTTGACATCTGGAAACGATTTAAATACTGCTTCCAAACCCTCCTGACAGCTAATAACATTTGCAAATATAATCTTTGATGGATCCACTCCATATTCATTAACTAATATACGTAGTGCAGTAATGGATGAACCACCAGTGGCCAACATTGGATCGCATAATATAACATGTTGATTCTTTACATCTTTGGGTAACTTTGTACTACTATGCACTGCTTCTTTTGTTTTGGAAGATTCATTTCGTTGGATCCATATCTTTCCCACTCGTAGTCCCGGTAGAATCTCTCGCACTGATTCTAATAAGCTATCACCTGCACGAACTATGGACACTGCACAGATTGAATCAGGATTTGTATCTGCTATTGAAAGTTGTCCTTGGTATTTTGCATTGGTAGGTGTTGTAATTGTCGAGGGAGAAGATGGAAGAAAAGTTATAGCTTCTTCGGCTAGTAATCTCATTAATCGTTTACTATATGTGACAAATTCAATAGATGATGTTTCCTTGTCTGTATATTGGGTATATGATATTTATGTAGAAGAGAAGAAGATGAGTAAAAAGTACACATCATATGCACTTCTTTTGCAATGAAGACGATACTCACCACGGATTTTTGTGAATAGGTTGACAAGAGGCCTTGACTTAAGAACTGTGAGATTAGGATGATTCATATTGCAATAGTTTAACCTAAAGTATGGTAAAGATATTATCAGCAAGTGTAATATCTATAACTATCAAAAAAATTTCTACTCTGGTTCCTAAAGGATACCTTTTGGGGTGAAGGATTGTACTAACTCGCCTGAATGATCTCCTCAATAATGCACAAGTCAAGAATCTACCTCTCATACACCTTTTCTATAGCTAGTTAATACTGGAACATGCTATTCAACACATTGGTATCATCAAAATGTTATCATAAGATACCTGGCCCATCAAAATTTAAGTCCCTCACTTAATATAGTTTCTTCTGAGCTATCTGTGCTTAGAGATAGTGCATTCATTCTCTATGTTTCTCTATTGTGCAATTTAGCTTGTAATTCGTTCCTAATATTTCTATATCTATTCAGAACTCAGGTTTCGAGACCCGACCCTTTTCTCTTTTCTAGATTGGAACAAATGGCTTGTCAAAGATATTCATACACTTTTTCAATGTTCCGTGACTCGTCATGGCACCAAGGGCGTCTACAATAATGCGTAATGCCATTAACGAGGTAATATCCGCATGATCATATGGAGGACTAACCTCCACAACTTCCATACCGCACAACCCCTCCTGGGCAACAAGTCCTACCAACTTGAGTGCCTCACGAGGCAACAATCCTCCCGGTTCGGGCCATCCCGTGCCGGGTACAAAGGCTGCCTCTATTGAGTCAATATCATAGCTCATATATACAGCATCGCATCCATCCCATACTCTCTCCAATGCCATTTCAGCGACCTTGTCAATACCCAGATGTTCAATATCATCCATCGTAAAGATATTAGTCTCACGCTCAATCATGTTTGGTACGGCTGGTCGTGGTACTTGCCATCCTCCAATACCAATCTGTACTAGATTCTTGGGATTTACGTTGGGAATATTCGTCGCGTGAAAGTAGGGTGTCGTATGCATTCGCTCGTCTAGATCCTTCTCCTGAATATCCGCATGCCTATCAACATGGATGATACCAATGTTTTTCGATGTTACTGATGCTAGTCCACGTACCGTTGGGAAACTTACAAAAGCAAAATGACAAGTTGGTTTCATATTAGAAGAATCTTCAAAAAGTAGATATGACAATACTTATACACTTTTACAAGATTTACTCACCCAATCGAATGGTCTCCTCCTAGAATTATAGGCATTGTCCCATTAGATGCAATATGTGCCACAGCATTTGAGATTTGATCAAACGTTTTTTCAATGTTGGCAGGGATGGTAAAGACATCACCAATATCACAAAGCGTCTGCAAAGAGGGGAAAACAAAGATAAAGAAGCATGAGTGCACTAGTACGATATGTACCTGAGTTTGCATCAAGTAAATAAAAAGAACTTACCATTTGTTCACGTAAATCAATCCCCTTCTCATAATTATACGGAGTGTATAACGCCGATATACGTCGTATACCCTGCGGTCCAAACCTCGTTCCAGGTCGATAAGTACATCCTCCATCAAATGGAACTCCAACAATAGCCGCATCATACTCACCAACCTTACGTGAATCTTCTATATACGGTGCCTTCAAAAAAGTATTAATACCAGCAAAGTGGGGTAATTCACCCCGGGAGAATGTTGGTATAGTTTTATCATCAATGGAACTTGCGCCTGGTAATCCTAATTCGAGTCCGTGTTGGAATCTCTTGATCAAACTTTGTTGTTGGTATCGTAGCTTCTTTTACTGCCGCTGCCCATCCCTTTGTATTCTTAGGATTGAATGGATCTGGATGATGATATCGTGTCTGTTGTTGATGATGTTGATTGTTGATGGTAGTACCGGGCATCATCATCTGAAGAGTATTTGTTGCAACAAACGATGTTGATGGCTTGAGTATCTTTTGCAATAAACTACTCCTAGCTCGAATACTTGTTGCAGCGGCGGTTGTCAAAGACGACATGATTTGCATCTATAATCTACTGAGTACCTATACTATATCACCTTTGTACATATATACTTGTGTACTACCTCTCTGATGTCCACTAACAATCAACAAATCAACACATTTTTAATATCCTCTATCTCCCGTACGATTTGTGCTTCCAAAAATATCTTCAGAGGCTAGTCACATTGGATAACAAATGTCCCGTCCTCTTTTTCTCATTGACAAATGTACAGAGTGTAACATTTGTCTTTTCCCAATGACTTCTCCCCTTATCTTCTCCCCTGATGTCCTTTATGATAACGATGTAAGCAGAACAAACAACTTCATAAATTACAACTAAGTTGACAATAACAAGTATGAAGACAACTTGTAGATTAATCATGATGAACTCCATGTTGGCGTCAATCCTAATTGGTTTGGCCGCACATACTCAACCCGTTTTATCACAATGCTTTGCCGACGAGTCCATGAATACCCAATGGGCGCAGATTATCAATGGAGACGATACATCCACAGAATTTAGTATCGAAGGATCATGTTGCCAGGAAACTGTTTGTGCTTTACCATGTGCACAAGAAGTACCACGGCCGGCCAAGGTAAATATTCTATTAGTATTGCAATTGCCGAGTATTGCAAACTCATGATACCTCATCACATCATTCTTCTATCTACTGCACTCACCATGTCGATTCATATACACTTATATAGGGATATGGTATAGCCGTAATGGTTTCAATTGTCATCTTCGTTATCATAGGGTTCATGACTGTCTTCTTAATCAAGGGTGAATCAGGAAAGTCCGCGTTAGTTTGTTTTGTTGTGCGTGTTATGGTTTGTTCAATAAGAAGTGTCTCGATGATTTGGCCGCTTCATTCAATGTTTGTTTGCCTTTATTTGATCGCATTTGCAATCCGTATGTACTAACATATGTTACAATCACTTCTCTTTTATCTTTATAAACCGTGAAACGCGCATCTTCCAGAACGTTTCTTTGTCGGTGGTCGATCCTTCCCACTTTGGATAGTTACTGCCACTCTTGCCTCACAGTCTATCGACGCGAATGCTCTATTAGGTGCTGCTACTCTCTCCTATCGGTATCACTTTTGGGATGGTGCTGTTATTCCCATTGGTCTGGGTATATCATTAGTCTTGTAAGTTGTGTTTTGGGTATCTTGGTTATGAAAAGTGCACATCTTGTGTTCAAAAACTTACATCTCTATTACTCTCTCAACTAGGAATTCCATCTTCTTCGCTCGACATATCAACACGGATTATGCTTTCACACTTCCCGATGTCTTCTCCAAACGTTACGGAAAGGTAGTCGAGATATTGGCCTCATTATGTACCGTCGTGTCATTCCTATGTTTACTAGCCGGCAACTTGGTAGGCATGGGACAGATTGTAGCGTATACCTTGAGCATGACTCAAACGGGTGCTGTTATTCTATCGGCAGTAATGGTTACTCTGTATACTGTTGCGGGTGGTATGGTATCTGTAGCCTATACAGATGTAGTTCAAGCAAGCATCGGATGGTTGGGTTGTGTCACATTAGCCTATTATATGATTGCTAATGCAACCCCCGCTCCACCTCCATCGATAGGATTTCCAGATTATGTTTATCCTGATCAGGAAACATGTGACTTATATGACGGAGTTCCTTGCAACAACTATCCAGATCAATGTTGTTACAATGCTGAGAAGCACTGTCCAAGTGAAGATAATTGTGTAACTGATAATGGGGCATATCCAATCGGAGACATGCGCGTGTTTCCAGATCAAATGACGAATGCTCACTCGTTGTACCCATTTCCTAATGCAATATTCTGGGATTGGGCGACGATATTCGTTCTTGGATTTGGAAATCTGGCTGCTTTGGACTTTCAGGCCCGGTGTATGGCGTCCAAGAGTCCTTCGGTTGCTACAATTGGTTGTGCCATTGCTGGGTGTTTGACTTTCTTTGTTGGTATCCCTTTTGCTTACTTGGGAAGTATTACTAGAGTGGATTACGGACCCGATAGTGCTCGTGCAGCTTTTGAGACTGATTCGTGTCATATTGCTCTTGGCTTGCCAACTTGTGCACTCTGGCTACCAGATGGCAGCGCCGTCATCAAGCTCCTAACAAATGAAGCACCTGCTTTCCTTGGTGGTTGGGCATTAATTGGTATCGTGTAAGTCGTATATTTGTGTTGAATTGATTGTTTACGCATAATATGTATCCATATCTTATGTATTCATTCATTCATTCATTCATTTGCAACAGTGGATCGAGTATGAGTACATGTGATGGGGCCATCCTTGCGATGGGCACAGTCATGTCTCACAATGTAATGAGGAATATCGGGATTGTCTTCCCTTCTTTAGAAAACTTGATCAACGAGGAGAACTTGCTGTTAGTGGCAAGAATTACGGCTATACCCATGGCTACCATATCAACTCTCATTGCAATATTCTATCGTTCGGATCACTCGGCTGGAGCGACTGGGTATCTTTTGATAGTTGCCTTTGATATTATGTTTGCAACTTGTGTTGTACCTCTTTTTGGCTGTTTTTATACAAAGAAACCAAGTCCTCTCGCAGCGTTGTGTTCAATTTGTACTGGTATTCTTGTTCGGGTAATCCTTGAGTTTGCTTTGCCAAAGGATGGGTTCTTGATTCTTCCATTTCCCGGTGACGACTTTCTCAATACCGGAGCCGCTGCTTCTACTGCATTCCCTACCTTCTTCGATCAGCCTGAAGAAGATATCTGGGACCCTAGTGTAGATCAGTGTGAACAGCCAAGGTTTAATGACTGGACAGGAGTTGACTCGTTGGCTGCACCTCTTGCTAGTGCAATTGTATTCGTGATTATTCAGTGGCTCGAGAGGAATGGACCCATCTTCTCGTTCAAGGAGGAGGGTGTTATGGACCCGTACATCAAGGTCAATCAACGTATAAATGAATTTCTTGAATACTCTTCACGGAACTTAGGCGTTGACTCATCACACCTCAGTAGAAGGGAGATTCTTGAGGAGATGAGCAAGCATGTAGATGCAAGTAAATCTTTTAGGCTATCGACTGCCGATCAAATTAAGGAGGGAATGGGTGATAAGATTGATGATACAGTAAAGTCTACAAAGTCTGCCAAGTCTGATGAAAAGGTTGAGATGGTGGAAACTGAAGCTCCTGTGAAAGACGAAGAGCCGGATGAGGAGTTCTTAAAGGCAAGTGGATTGAAGGCTTGAGCGAATGAGACTTGAGCTAGCTATTGAAGAAGTGATTAAGAGTTTGAGTTTGTTTGATGAGATAGAGAGTTTGTTTGATGAGTTATAGGAATGTTTGTGTTTACACGGCTTTGAATGTGGATTGTGTACGAGTCCCCGTAGTCGTCTGATAAGATAAGATGTTTGATTGATAGGATGCTTTAGGCAACAACTTTCGTAACATAGAACTTTATCGTCTACTTGCTTTGTGTCTATCCTAAGAATATCTATCTGTCACTCTATTCTATCTTCTCATCACACAACTGTTGCTCTAGCTTCATACGGGCTCTCCGTTTACTTCTGGCCTACACTGCAAAGCTTGATCAATCCACTTCATTCCTGAACTTACACGAGTGTATATACCTGGATCAGGTTCAAACTGAGGACATGAATCTCCAAATGTTGTCGACTCTGAATACTCAAAGCTGCCTCCTAGTGCTATAACATCTCCGTCGTATTCTACAATATAATCTCCGTCACCATTTGTCCCACAACAAATTCCGTCACCGTAACTATCGCTAATTGTAAACTCATACTCTTGATCGATAGGTAAACAGTACTCATTGGTGTAATGTGTAAATTGTTCAGTATATTCAGGGCCTGATACCGCCAGTTGACTAGTACAGGCATTAGTTAGTGCCCAAGATGTCTCATCAGGGTACTCGTCGGTTAGTATATCAACTTTCATCACCTTTGTACCATCAGGACAAGGAGAAGAAACAACTGGCTCGAGAGGTTTGGATTGACATATATCTACACTTGTAATTCCAAGCTGTACATGACCATCAGATGTTTCAATAACAAGGGGAGCACCTGAATCGCTAGTACACGGTCCTTGTGGATCTTCTAAAGTGGAACTGGCACACATCATATCGTTGGTGATTGTATAGTAGGCATTTGAACACTTTTTATTAGGTAAGTATCCGACAGTTGCAGTCTGTGGACGAGTCGAGTGTTCTCCACCGACTGGACTTGTTGAGCCCCAGCCGGAGACTTTGAGAGGCGATCCTTCTCTACCAAGATAAGTACCAGCATCATTCAATCTAACTGGCTGCACATCACTCTTCACAGATAGAAAAATCAAGGACATATCATTTTCTCGAGTGGTATGATTGTAATCGGTATGCCTCCAAATATCACTCTTTTTCAAAGATACTCGAGTTACATCTTTGTCTGAACTCATGTCATATCGTTGCAAGTCAAGCCAGTCCAACTTGACCTTGTTTCCATATCTGTCAGTAAAGCAATGTGCAGAAGATAGAACTACATCTGATCTGATTAGGGTGCCAGTACAAACATGTCCAAAAGTGTCGGAACCGATTGACACAAGGTATGACTGATCATCCTTATCAGCCTCCTCGCCTCCAACAATACCTACAATGTCTTCCTTGTTCTTCATTCTGGTTCTAATACTATCAATATCTGTATCCAAAGCATAACTAATACTGCTTTCTGGAGTAGCTAGAGTATCGACTGTTGGCGCTGAGGTAACAGTTGGGCTTGGCGTGTCTTCATTTTTACCGAAGCATGCATCACCATCATCATTCTTGGTACACAACTCTTTAACTTCACCGCAAGATATGCCAGTAATCCATTCCACACCCCCACTAATGCTCGAGTACACTCCAGGGTAGTCTTTATCGGCACAATCTCTTCCCCAAGAAGTAATACCCACCTGAAGCGACGTGCCATTGGGCAAGTCTAGAACGAGAGGACCTCCACTGTCACCTTGACAAGTATCCTTGCCATTTCCCGCAGCACAAAGCTGAAAATCAGTAATAGTAGCAGCTGAGAAATGTTTCGTATCTTTACCATACGCCTCGCCACATTCCTCATTGGTTACATACTGTACTGTAACAGTATTAGGAACATTGGGCAAATCATCATCTTTGGAGTCTTCAAGTCCCCATCCGAATGCTTCCAAGTCATCACCATCAGTTGGTAGATTCACATTACTATTCAAACCGACAGGATCAATAGTTGTAATCTCCTCGGGTAAGAAAATCAATGCATAATCTTTATCAACACTCGTTTCTTCATTTAGATTATACTCAGGATGCCATACTGCATATGCTAGTTGAGTTGTATTGCAATCAGTACCGTATTGATTGGTACACAGCTCGTAGGATATAACGTTTGAATTGTTGATTGTTTTATCGAGTTCGTGCACATTAAAGTTGACAGTGTCGCCTTCATATATGTACGAGCTACCATCATCTTTTGCTAGACAATGAGCAGCAGTTAAAACAACTCTTCGTCCAATCAATGATCCGCCACAGAAATGGTTGTATGTCCCTTCTCTTTCAAATCCTAGTGATACTAGGTATGGACGTTCTCCTTCTTGCATTGGAGTGCCGCCGACAATACCTTCAGGGTTACCATCGAGGAAGTTTGATGATGGATTCATAAGATGTCGTAGTTTTTGTAGTCGTCTATCCTTGATGTTCATATTGTGAGCTTTAGTATCCTCGTCGAAGGCAGATTGCACAGCCTGTCTTCGAAGGGATTGACGATTGGTTACTACTTGTTGGGTAACCGATGCTGCTGCCGTACTTGCATGGAATGTAGCTAATGCCGATAGATAGTATGGTAGATATGTCTTCATTTGTTTATTTGATAATATTATAAATGTTTGATAATTATGATGAAATTTTATGAGCTCAAGGAGAGATAAATGCTGTGCATTGTTTATTGATCTGAATTATGCATGCAATAGAGGAGAGAGAATACACGATGGGGAGGCCTTAGTACTGACTTCTCTCCCCCTCATTTATTCAGCTCGGATCGATAATCAAAATTTGAATGCAAATGTCTAATAAATGTCACACAAGATATACTTAGCGGTATCCCTTAAGATCTTTAAACTCCATAGTGGGCAATGAGGTGTAGTAGCCGCCACACGACATCTCCTCCTCTCTTATGACTGCCATAGCTCTATTCCTATTAATGTTGACATCTAAAACGTCAGCTGTACTATCCTATATTCACTCTAGTCGAAATCGTCTCACCAGCACATCAATTCTTCAACGACATACCTCTTCAAAAATAATACCTTTGTCAATGTCAACAACATCTCCTGATACATCACATCCATATCAACCACCATTATGGGCAAATGTATTAAAGAATAAACCACAACATGGTCGTTTACATTTAGCAAATTTACCAACACCATTGCATTTAATCAATACTAAAAGTAGTAGAAGAAGAGATATAAACAAAGATGATATCTTATCAAAATTAGATGAGCTAAACATCAAGTTATACATTAAAAGAGATGACGCCACAGGTAAATCCGCGTTAATATTGTTTCGTCATATTCAGTTTCAATATGAAGTCTCGGTGATTTGGATACTTTATTTGAACTTAACTTGTCTTCATTGCCTCAAACCACATATTCTAACAGAAGTTATTTCTTCTTCATAACTTGTACAACGCGCATCTTCCAGGAGGGACTGAGTTAGGAGGAAACAAAGTACGAAAGTTGGAGTTTCTATTAGCTGATGCATTAGCCAACAAAGATTGTGATTCAGTCGTTACCATTGGTGGAGAACAGTCCAATCATTGTCGTGCTACAGCTGCAGCATCTAGAATGGTTGGACTTGAACCACATTTGATACTACGTACTAGACGAGCAGATGCAATCCATAATAATGAGAATGAAGAAATTGGTTGGGTAGGCAATGTGTTATTCGATAGAATGGTTGGGAGTACGATATATACATGCACTCCGGGAGAATATGGTAGAATGGGATCGAATAAATTGGTTAGTAGTGTATGTGACTATCTCAAGACCAAACAAAAGTTGAATCCATACGCCATACCTGTCGGAGGGAGCAATGCTCTAGGGACATGGGGGTATATCAATGGTGTCGATGAATTGATGCAACAAACTGAAGAGATACGGAGTAATGACTCTGACTTTGCATTAGATCATGTAGTATTTGCAACAGGAAGCGGAGGCACCGCTACTGGCATTGCAGTTGGACTAACCTTGGCATATGGAAGTGTCGACCAAACCTGTCCAGAAGTTCATGCCGTGGGCGTGTGTGATAATCCAGATTACTTCTATCAAACCATGTCTTCAGTAGCTGATGATTTGGGCCTTGATCTGCCTTCCGATATATCTACTGAACAGTTTATAAGAGATTCAGTGACGGTTCATCATGGCAAAGGGCGGGGATATGCCTTCTCCTCTGATGAAGAATTAGATTTCATTCTACAGTTTGCAACAGAAACAGGAATATCACTTGACCCTGTATACTCTGGTAAGGCATTGTATTACTTTATAAAGAAGGTAGTCGAAGAAGAGCCTGAAAAGTATCGAAACAAAAGCATATTGTTTTGGCATACTGGTGGAAGCATTGGCTTGTATGAAAAGGGAGATGATTTGTCAGAGAGGTTTGCAACAGTATCACCAGTAAAGAGACTTGATGCATATGGCAACATGGCAGCAAATAATGATGTAGTTCCAATATAATATACTGCTAAAAAGATAAAGATCTAAAGTGTTTCTACTCTCAAGGATAATTAACATCATTTCTATGGATTTGGATTACCCTTGCCTAGTCTATCTGCAATAGGAACATAATCATTATCCC
>Ga0214477_101183_pt1 | contig 13932 bp, 14 predicted proteins | sample M1_20Mar14CPVII9_FD_165058 | JGI IMG/M metagenome (GOLD analysis project Ga0214477, IMG submission 165058) | Marine eukaryotic communities from Monterey Bay, California, United States - M1_20Mar14CPVII9sort6BwellC16 | ecosystem: Environmental > Aquatic > Marine > Unclassified | place: USA...
ACGAAAGACAAAGAGAAGACGTTGGCGGTGGATGCCAGAGGAGCAGCGTTGGGGCAGGTCGGAGCCTGATCCTGTCGCTCCGAGTAGAAGCAGCAGCAGAGCAACTAATGCCGTTTCGTATGCAGATGTTGAGAATAGCGAGGATGAAAGTGATATGTAATAGATGAGAACGATAGAGGTATGCTGATTTAGACCCTGCATACTGTTCATTCATTGAAAGAAGATACTGCAATGGTTCATTTGGAATATTCCATTGCAGCTCTGACATATAGTTGAGATATATCTAAATAGTATAAGATTTACATAGTGATTCGAGTTTACAAACATTATTAGCTCCGCTCTATATTATCTCGGTAGAACGCCTACTTAGCAAAGGTAGCGACTATGATCATAAGCTCATCGCCTCTGTGTCTCTATGCATCATATCATATGCACATCTATACACGTATCCTCGGTTCAATACACTTACATACGCGTCAACACAAATATATTTCCTTTGTCACCTCTAGTCAATCGAACTTCGTCATCTAAATAAGTAATATCCAATGAACCCTTGAAAGATTCAGGAGCGTTAAAACCTATCGGACCTAATTGAAATCGCTTAAATTGAACATCGGTCAACTTTCCATTAACAGGTGATAACTCAGCAGATACACTCCGAGGTACATCAACTATACCATATCTTACCACCTCACTATTCTTAGCAGATAATGTTGTTGTGTCAATATTCTGTATAATCGGACCAATCCTAGGAGCTCCACCTTTACCTAAGATACTAGCAGAGGTTGTATAATCTAATGACCAATCACCATTCAACTTTGACTTCTTGTTTGTAATTGGATTAACTGTCGGTGATAGTTTTTCTAATTGTGCAAATAGATTTTGCATCTCTTCAGCTTGTTCTTCTGTTTCTGTTAGTCCTCTATTAGTTGCAGCTGCAAGGCTAAGTATCTCTTCCTTTAGCTTAGTTCGACGGGAATTATCATATGCATCCTTGGCTAGTATTATCGGTAAACCAAGGGGTAGATAGGCACCGAAGAATAGATTTCTAGATGTAACTGATGATGCATATGTTGTATGAGATGGTTGTCGTTGTTGTTGTTGAGTTGTACATCTTGTGTTTGTCGTCGTCAGTGGAGATGATAATGAGCTAAATGCCGTAGCTTGTTGCAAAGCACTGACAATACAAAGAGCGATGGATATAGATCGGAAGAATGTCATAATGTTAAGGATGTTTAAGTAGGTATACGCGTATTAGAAGTATATTGAGCTCTTACTAACGCTTAGCATTGACTCATACTGTCGAATCGTCATTGCAAAAATAAAGACAAAAATTGAACGGTATCCTTGGGGTGCTTTTGGTACACCATACTTTGTACTGGCTACCATATATTAGAAATATCACCGTATCATATCGCCAGTTATCGCCAACAAGAGTGGTGATCCGTTTGATTTGGCTTTTTTCTCTTTATTTCTCGACAACAACTCGCTCAAACTCCACTACTAAGAAATATTGATATCGAAGCACTAACACATAATAGGAGGATAAAGAGGATGGTAATCGTCAGTTATTTATGAAGATTAGTCCGGCGATCTCTTTCTCGCCCATATAATCTATCGACCCCAATGCAGATCAGAACAAAACAGAGTAACATAAAAGTCTACTTATATCTATCATATACAAACATCTATATATTATACAGCACAATATACTATCGAGATGACAAAGGCAGGATTCTTCACACGAATGGCAAACGAGGCCACGGCCGCCCTATCAGATGCATACGGTAACATTATGCATGGAGATGATGCAGGATCATCTGCTAAAATTGTTTGGGTTGTCCATCCGACACAAGTTCCCATTGATAATACTAATACAAATGATGATAGTAGTGTTGGACAGTCGAAGTTGATGGCTGGTGAGAATACCAAAGAGGGTGGTGGAAGAAGTCCGGGAAGGGGTGGCGGTAGTGGATATTTGTTTACTCAGAAATTCGGTGAGTTGTGCTTCTGTGCATAAGATGTGTGCATGAGGAGATGTGTGCATTTTTATACCTTGTTGTTGCAGTAGTTTGTACGGTCTATATGTGCTTATGTGCATAAGATATGTGCATTTCATTGCCTACTGCAATATTTCTTATGCTAATAAATTTACTGCTCTCTATTCACTTGCAAATGCGCACTTGTATTGTATTAGATTTGGGATTAACATTCTTAGAAATTAACAATAGAGCATACGTCCGTACAGTCGATGCAAATTCCACAGCCGAAAAAGCCGGGATACAACCACAAGATTGTATCCAATTTGCCTGTGTTGTCGGTGGACAACACTTTGCCGATATACAATCCTCAATTGAACGTAAGTCCGCCTCAAACCGACGTCATAAGAATTCTAATAAAAGTAGTAGAAGAACTAAAGATGATATATTACACGATAAACAGAAATTAGATGATAAGGCAACAACATATGTATTGGAATGTGAAAAACGTGGTATGAGAACTTCTTATAATGAATTACGAGATTTATTTGCTGGATGTACTTTACCTCCTAAGAGTGTTGTTAGTAATGTTGATAATGGGGAGAATGATAATGGAGTGAATGATACTTCACTAGTTACACCACCGAGGAATCAACCAAGACAATTACAACAAGATAATGATGATTTCACAATAGGATCCAATTCATTACTATTAACAGATTCTGTCGGGGGAATGTTTGAACATACATCTACAAAAAGAAAAAGTGGAGAGAATATATCCTCACGAAGAGTACCAGCACGGGGGATGGATAAACGGAGTGTAATGATTGCTGCTAAGAATTCAGTCGGACGATGCTTTGAACCAAGTACAGGAGAGACTGATTATAACGATGAGGATGAATATGGAAACTCAACTAGAAGAAGAAACTCTCATACCTTGGATACACCACTATCACCAATTAAGAATGATCATATACTATCATCACCAAGTTCACCAAAGTCACGACAGACATATGGTAATGATGAGGAATCAATAGTTGAACAATCACTGTATCCAGTAGTATTAGTCTTTCGACGGACTGTCCAACGAAAGAGTATACTAAGTCCATCAAATAATAACAATAACAATGCATCATCATCATCATATTGGAGTCCACCAAATGGATTATCATTAAAAGGTTCATTATTTGGTATACCATCATTTCGAATGGATGATGAATGTGATCGTGCCGCGGCATTGATACGTCAGTTGGCACCGCCTACTAGAAAATCAATGTCATCACCCACAAACAATAATAATATAGATGATGCAAGTACAGTAGGTGATGGAAGTATAAGAACACATCAAAATGATACTAATAATGAAGATATAGAAGCATCAACTATTCGTGGAATGATCGGTGCAGCAGTTGGACTTGGATTTGTACGATTGTCAAAAGTAGTTGTTGGTGTGTCATTACAGGGCGGCTCCGGTATAATAATATCAAGATTACCCGATGGTACATGGTCAGCACCATCTGCCATGGGTGTGTATGGATTAGGTGTTGGATTACAATTTGGATTAGAGGTTGCCGATTTCATGTTCATTATACAAACGAATGAGGGTATGGAGCACTTCAAACGAGGTGGGAATTTTGTTGTTGGGGGTAATATTGGTGCTGCTGTTGTGAATTGTGGTCGAGAGGCATATGGTGCTGCTAGTTTGGGAGCTTGTACTGGAAGTATACCATTAGATGAACAAATAGATGCTGAAGATGATCATCATCTTCACAACAGAGATAATCAATCGGAAGCTGGTAGTACATATGATGATAGTACATATCAATCGAATGCATCAACAATGCAAAGTACAATAGCAAAGCAACAACGAGCATCAGCAGCAGCAAAGAATAGTAAAAACAAGAAGGATAACGATATTGCACCCATGGTGGCATATGCCAAGAGTCAAGGATTATACTTTGGTGTTAGTGTTGATGGATTAAAATTCTTTACACGGAATGATATTAATGCACGAACATACAAGTTTTCAATGTTAAGTGAGATGCCTGCAAAAGATATTTTGAGTGGATTGGTATCACCCCCGCCTGAGGCTGAAGATTTGTATAGTGCCTTACATAGTGTGGAATATACACATGAAATGATAGAATTACCTCGACCACCGGAAATGTTACGAAGAGATTCCATGAATGATTGGAGATATGATCGATCAATTGCCGCCGTGAGAGGAGAGATTGTCGAGGGTAGTAAAGACCGTAAAACTGGGAAGAAGTATCTACTCTACTCCTTCCTCTCGACGCTTAATAGAGAGGAGGCCGATAGATTTGCTCAGTTTGAAACAAAGTTTAAGAAGTTTCTGTATGGAGGAGTTACAGTTCAACATTTACTTCCCCATGCTGCACCAACTCGAAGTGGTATGACACGGAGAGAGAAGCGTACCTTATGGCTAATGTTACCAGAAGTAGGATCACTGAGGTTGGGATTCGTATCCAAGAAGTTGAAGGATGGTGTAGTAGATAATGGGATGGATGACGTTACAGTTGCAAGCAGTGTTGCATCATCAAGGGTAGATGATGATACTTTACTTCCAGATGGTCTTCACTTATCAAGGAAGTATTCCGTATCACTAACTGATATTACAACTCTATCCCAAGATCCAGAAGTTTCGATTCGTCTCAGTCCTGATGATGCGACAGAGCACCTTCGTGTGTTATCGATTAATGACGTCACGGGTAAATCAATCTTATTCCTTGCCAATTCAAATAGAGAAGCAGAGCTACTCTTCTCTGGAATCAAGCTTCTTCTTGAATGTGAAACTGCAAGGCTTAGTGTCAGAGGAGGCGTACCACTAAACAAGTTACCAGGTGGTAAGCTGAGGAGTGGAGCAATATCTCCCGTGGAAGCAAGGGGAATAACAAGCAGCAGCAGTCATCGACGTGATAAGTCTGAAATGAGTAATACGAACCGTTATCTTTCTAGACGAGGGAAAGAAGATCTTGATGACAGATCTAAATACTCTTCTTTCGGGGGACCAGGTTCGAGTAGTGATGATGAATCGGCATCAAACGATAAGGAGGATAAAGAAGAATCTGATACTTCCACACCAAGTCAAGGTCTAGGCCTACCCTCGCAGATGCCAGGTAGAAGTAAGATGAGGCAATTGGCAAGTGGAACGGCAAGTCCACGAGGATCGCCACAGAGTCCGGCGTATGAGCTGGGAAAGACAATCAGTACTGACATTGCGACGAATATATCACTGCCACTTCCTCTATCAATGTGCAGAATGCTCTTCTTGGATTCATCTTCTCCCATTAACAAATCATGGGAAGCCGCTCGAGTGGATTCAGATTATCGACACGGTGCATGGACATTCCCCCCTGGATCAGTACGCGAGTTTGAGCGTGACAACTCAACGGAACAGCAGCTTGTTGCTCGTTCATCAATGTTAGAAGCCCAACGAACTATTAGTTACAGCAGAACTCGCAATCGTGAACTTGTAAGACTTTCTGAGACGGTAATTGTGGAACAAGATGATAATCAGGCACTTGTGTTTGTAGTTGCTGATCAAATGCCTCGTAGAGGATTCTCTGCCAAAGCACGGATACATCTTCAATCTTATGGAAGCAAGCAATGTGAGGCGAGAGTTGTCACCGAGATTCGTCCCGTCGGTAAAAATCTTACAGACCAACAGGCCGTGCACAAGGCATTTATTCTCGTTCTTGATGAAATGAAGAAGCGGTACGGAGCAGAAGAGAAAGGCTTGCTGGCTGTGTTTCTTGATGTGTACAATACCCTTCCGGGATTTGATGGTCAGCCAGACACATTGATTAGAAATACCTCTGTTTCTCCGAGGAGACATCCCGGTCCTTCCATTACATCTTTTGATAGTGTTCTAGCTAGCAGGAATGCTGCTTACAACTCAACCTCACCTCGACGATTGCCAGTGACAAATCGATCATCTCCAAGCTCTGGGTTTAATGGAGCTTCAAATACAACAATCCCAGCTAACCAGAGATCCCCAAACAGATCTCAACAACGTCAGGTTCAAGAGAGACCGAGCACACCATCTATGCGTAGAATTGATGCAAACACAGTCGGCATACAACCAAAATCCATGCCTCAATCAAATGTCAACACTGACGATGAGTTTGCAGATTTCAACAACTTTGAGGATGTACCAAGAAATCCGGTCACAGTAGAAGTAAAGCCACTGCCAAAGATCCGTCTTGACTTATGCCCGGTACCTCGAGAAGAAGATGAGGAAGATAGCTCAGCAGCCGAGGCCAAACAAAAGCGTAAGTCAAAGAGTCGTTCGAAGAGTAGAACTAGGCATCGATCTGCAGGGAAAGCTCGATAATATGATGAATCTATTAATATTAGTATGTAGATATCATGCTAAAGTATTGTAATGTGTAGTTTAAACTATTTATTTTGAATGAGTGTCAGAGTACAATTGATCAAGCTCTTCTTCCCAGCCTACCATCTTACATATCTTCTTAACACTCTCATCACAATCACCTTCTACAAATACATCCCTATCTTCACTGAATGTCCCAGCCATCTCTCTATTGATCAATACTCTAGGTACATCACTCTTTACCCAATCTGGTACTGATGCTACTGGCGCAACTTTGAGACTCGTTCCCAATACTAGAACTAGATCAGTAGCCGCAACGTCAAAGTGCACCATGTCACTAAATAATCTTGGCATGACCTCCCCGAAGAATACTATATTTGGCTTCACCAAGCTACCACATTTGTTACATAATGGCGCTTCTCCCTTCTCAAGCATACTAGCTTTTACATCTTGGGCCTCGTGCAATGTACCGCAATTGATACAGGATGCTGCTCTGAAATGTCCATGACATTCTACAAGTTTTTCGGGATTAACTCCGGCAACTGCTTCAAGTCCATCTATATTTTGTGTCTTTGATTCGTTAAAGCATTAGTTTGTATATGTGATAAGTGCATATCATGTGTAGACAAACAAACTTACATAAACTCTTTGCAACATCCCCTTCTTATCAAGTAAACTAAAGAAGCAATGAGTCAATGTTGGTTTGTACTTGACTCCTGGCCATATCTCTTTTGATAAGGTTACAAATGGCAAAGGATTTTGCCGATAAACTGTGATGGATCCCAAATCAAATCCGATGAAGTTGTGAGCAAATCGAAGAATATCAGCTTGATATGGTATATACTCACTTACAGTCAACATCAAATATAGCTTCAGGATATGGTAGATCATACTTATGTAAATTGTCATATAAACCCGATCCTGGAGATCGAAACTGATGATGCATATGATATGAGATGTATAAATCAGAGTAAGAAGATATTAATGTTATATGCATCATCACAAACTTACATCCGGTATACCAGCAGAAACAGACACTCCAGCACCAGAAACGACTAATATCTTCTTATATTTACCGTCTTTTAGTGATTGTACAATACTATCCAATGTTAGCCGTCTATCTGATGATGAAGAAGTGGATCTTTGTTGATATGATGGACTGCATTTCACATTTCGAATCTGCCGCGATGAAAAGGAAGCAGTATGTAAAAATGCACATGATGGTGTTGTAGATAAAGATGTTGATGCCAGGAATACTGCAGATATCCTCCATCTCATCATAGACATCGCGGCGGTATGCAATCTCATCTCCGTGTAACAGTAAAAAAAGATATGGCGGTATCCTAATGATACTGGCGGAGTAGAGACTGAGTGTTTTACTATTGATCATTGGTCAACCGAGAGTTGTTGGAGAGGTATAATAGACCTCGAAGTACACTTAGTATCAAGGATTTATAGTATTAAATTGTCAGAGATTACATCATTTCACTGTATATAAGAATATAGCTCCCTGTAATTCATCATTTTTTTGTTGAATGAAAAATCTTTTCTGATATGAGGGTTGTATTATTATCATTCGTTGCTGCACTCCTATCATCCCATTGCAGTATTATTTTGGGTATAGAGGATAGGGATTATTCAGATGCAATATCAACAGCAATTGCAAATCTCCCTAAGATGACATATTCAGCTCTTTCAAAAGATGGTCATGATCCGGAAATACAAGCACAATTTAATGATATGATCAATGGTGTGATCAAAAGAACTGGAGACGATTGGACAATGTATGGCAAGTTATCTTTAGATTTACAGAAGGAGCGTATCAAACTAATGGAAGATGCAGGGTTCTTCAACTTTATATCACTACTTCTTAATCATGATTATAGGCCGATGAAATGGAATGCTTCATTTCTAATTCATGTTATGTTACTCGGAGGGGTAGACGACGAAAAAATAGCTGAGTTTAACAGACTCCTTGTGGACGTATTGTTTGATAAGGGTATCGTTACTAGATTAATCAAATTAAGTTTGTCAGAAGATGAGAACGATTGAGCCATTTTATCCCGGGCCGAAGAGTGAAGGCGCTCCGTTAGTAAATGCCAAGGATGAAGCTTTACGAACTGTGGTTAATATTGTATACTATACTCGGGCAGGGACACTTGTGAACAGATTAATCAAAGATGGTGCTCGTGACGCGGTGTGCTCAGCTGCCAGAAGAGGTAATGAAAAAGAAATATTCTTAGCGTTAGAGAGTGCATCAAGACTCAACTTTCAGGTACAAAAGGAAGGGACTGGTTTAGCCCTGAAAGATCAAGAGAATATAATGTTTATGGTGTCGCTATGTAATGCAACTGAAAACTTCTGTAGTCATTACAATTGTGTGGGAGATCCTAATGATAGGCTAGATATTAATATTGATGATAATACCGTGGAAGAGGATTTATCCTGTGAGGGCGTGGATAAGGAGACTTGTATTGAGCGAGCGGCACAGAATCTTGCAAAGGCACAGTTACTAAGCGACGAGGATGATCAAATGAAGACTTTTATTGTTAATGAGTGGTACCGAGTCCCAGGCAATAGGGATGACTGGAAGTTAAATATAGTTATGCTTGGGTTGTCGGCGGCCCACATTAGGGCTGACAATGGAGAATTGACTGGGGAGCAGGATCCTAACTCGCCTCTCAAACTGATGAAAGTCTTTGATTTGTTAGGGAGGGACGACTGCTGTAAAATCAGTGACGACATGCTGGATCATCTTTATGATCGTAAGGATGTGGTGAGGTATATAGTGGATACACTCTATGATCACAATCCCAATTTCTTGTATGAACTGAAGGAGAAGGAGGTTGAGCGAAGGCGTAAAGAAGACGAGCTAATAGAGGAGCAAAAGTCTTTTGCGGCTGAGATAGTTGATTTGTTTTTCGAACGGTCAAAGCCAAAAGACGGAGAGGACTACTCTTATATATATGAGGGTTTTGTCAAATGTCTTTGGGCATTGGCAGACAAGCCAGGATCTTCCCTTCTTATATCAGATGTCATGGATATGCTTGAGAAAAATCATGACAAAGATGAGCTAACCAAGAATTTCCCTGATATAATCAAGGCTGAACGACAGATAGTAGAGTATATGGTATTGACATTGCAAAAAGATTTCGGGGTAGTTGAATTCTCAGAGAAGTTAAGAGAGCTGCAAAATAACAAAGCTTGTCCTCCGATTGCGATCTATCAAGACCATGATGCTACCCACGATACTCAAGTACTGGTTGATCAACTACTTGCAATCAAGAAGAAGAACTTTGAGCTCTTCCGTTACGCAGTATTCAATGTACTTCTTCCTCAATCGAGATCTCCCGATGAAACATTTGGAATTATTTCATATGCCCTTAGCTGTCGCGAGTGGAACGATTCTTGTCTACATAAGTTAGCGGAGAGGAACGATGTGATGCATATGATAATATTTGATCTATTCAAACGTGATGGTAAGAATCCACCAATTACAACCAAGGAGCGTCTCAAGGAAGAGTTGGATCAAGTGCTGTATGGTGCATCCGTTACGACGTTTGATCCTCGTGCAGTCATAAAAAATGTGAAATATTTTATATTTATCATCCTTATTGTTGCCTTGATTCTTATGTACAAGTCTTGGCAAAACCAGAAAAGGTTAGAAGAAGAGAAGAAGATGAGAGAAGCCGAGGAGGCGAGGAAGAAGGAGAAGAAAGCTAAAAGAAAGAAGCGTCAGTAAATCAGAAAGTAACACGGGAAGGTATCTTTGAATAGAAGATGAAATATTGATTGGTAATATTGATTGGTAACAAGTATATGCATGAAGGCATAGTATGGATGGATAATATATAAAAATTGCTTTGCATTACGATAGGGGGATACAAACAATCAAGACAATATTTATTACAGTAGTACAGACTCTATTCAAGATACACAAACAACATTACAACCTGCGGTAATCTGTCTTCGATCTGAAGATGTAACCAACAGCATAAGCAGCAACTACTAATCCAATACATCCTAAACCAAACATTGTTCTTCCCTTCATCTGTGAAGAAGATGATCCACCCTTTAGTCCTCCTTCTAGTTTGGGATATTGTTCTCGCAAATAAGTTACTTGATTCTCATCTAACTTCAACCATACCTCGTTTCTCTTAAAGTATGGGATAGTGAAAGGAGGGTTGTATCCCCAGAATTGGAAATTATCTTGTACATATTCCTCTGTGATACCTGGTACTCCATCGGAAATTAACTGATCACCCAAATCCTTTGCAACCTTACGATTGATTTCACTATTGTAGTTTCCATTATAACGATGTACTACTCCTGTCTCTGATTCAAGTTGTTCAATATGCACGGCTGGGTTTGATGGTTTGGGTATCTTATCCATAGAGTTATACTCTTCGGGAAGCATAAACATCATCTTCTTCATACCATTATCACTTGTGTTCTCCATAACCACGGGTGCGGTCATGGCAATCGATTCAGGCTTATTCTCATTCTCCATTACAACTGGTGCAGTCTAATATTAGAGAGTGCGTCATGTACTGTGTTAGTATGGTTAAATAGTTGCATAAGATACAGTATCTGTGCACATTTCAAAACAGAAGATACAGTAGTGCACATCATATGTTACATATACGTTGCAAACAAAAAATGTGCACATTGTTAAAAGTTGCCAAACAATACAACAACTTACCATTGCAATACTAGTCGATCCTTCATTCTCGGGGGTACCAAAAACACCAATATACCTAGCCAATGTTCGGAAAGGCGATGACGTATCACCATTAGCAGAGTATTCAACAGAAGCTGCAAATCGTTCGCCATACTTTCTTAGTTCATATGATGTTTTAACATCATTACGTTTTAGTTGTACCTCAAATGGCGGTTCTTTTACTGATTCTTTTCCAAATACGGTGCCCATATTGTTGTTGTGTTAGTTTGAGTATACTTTTATGTTGTCTTGCCACTCGCTATCCCAGTAAACAAATGTGTAAACTAAAATCTCCTTTGATGATATTATAGTCCGTCTTCTTCTTCTGATAAGTTGGTATTATGTTGCCTGTCTTCTTCTTCTTCTGATATTCTCATGTATCGTATCAAAGGTATGCTATACTCTCTAGGCCTTTTTGGGATCGACTATCTTGCTGCTTAATATTCGTCATCATATCAACCCCTGCTTCGTCAGCATGAGCATAGCTCAAATGAGCTACTCCCAACAGCCATCGTTTATTCCTTTGTGAATCACAGCGAGTCAACGTCTTTTATCTCTCTATTGAGTAGATCGGCCATAGTATATAAACTAAAGCCGACCATAGTATTACCTCAGCGGATCCATCTTCTGCTCATCTTTTGTGCAACATCGCAACAGTCTATCATTAGGTTTTGCAAATAAACAATACCAACAATATCACCCTTGTAACAACAAGCCCAATTCTGCATATATAAGAAAAGTAAAGATATAATATGAAGACGGTCATTAATGTTTTTATCGGCGGCGTCGCCATCGTTATCGGAAGTATAATCTTGAGTGATAAAGGAATTACTCCGCCGCTCGTACCTGATAAAAGTCCAACAAAGATTATTCCACCATGGTTTATATTCAAACCAGCTGTTGCTGTAAATGAATTCTTCATCAAAATGGCACAGATTACAACACCGCCTAACGTTCAAGTGATTAATTTAGCCACATCGTACTGGAAGTCGGAAATCCTCTATACTCTGGTGAAGATGGGTATTGTTGACTCTGTATCTAAATCACCTTCGACATGTGTAATGTTGCCGCTTCACTAAAGTTTCAGCCCATGCCATTTGTGAATACATGAAGGCTGGGGTTAAATTGGGAATTCTATCAGTTGATGATAATACCTATTCTCTAACAGATACCGGTAAACTTGTTCAGTCAGATATTGAAGCGGGTGGTGTTTTGAAAGACTTTACTCTAATGATCAATGAAGAAACTAGAGATGCATGGCGAATGGCTGGAATGAAATCTATTCAATCAGGTGTGGACGGCTTTACAGAAGCTTTCGATGTTCCGTTTTTTGAATTCAACAACAACCATCCAGAGCAGGAAGCACAATTTGATCGTGCTAGTAAGTTATATATACAGCAGTATGCAGATACTTCTGTCTTTGATACTTATGTAACACATATTATGCGATGTGGTGTGCATATATCCTTCTATGTTCTTGGTGTGTAACTTATATCCCATATCCTCTTACAACTTTGATCATAGTGAAATCTTTTGGGTATTCAAATCAAAGATCAATAAGCACTAGATGTGCAACGAGGTGTTTATGGGATCCAAAATAGAAGATAGGCTTGCAGCATGTCTAACGGTACGAGTTGCAAGAATAATTGGAGTCGACTCCTCCATTAAAAATTCTGCTTTGCAAAAAATCAATTTTGCTTTTTACACACAAATTACTAACAATTATTTCCCGACTCCAATTATTTCCCGACTCCAATTATTCTTGCCACTAGGGTAGTTCCTCCTAGAAAAATGAATTTTCTTGGGGTCAAAAACTTTCTCAACAATTCTTTTTGTTAGTGATAAGAATGAGTCACTCCCACTCTTGATTAGGTCTTTGGTCAAAAACTTGTCAAATAATGAGTTTCACTTTGCAATAAGGGCATCATTGAATGCAGCTAGTCATGACGATTTCGTAGTGGTGCTATTTGTGTCCATCGACGCTCTAGAAGCAACAAAATCAATCAAAACATATTTTCCTCAAAATTTGTAAAGCGTGAGACATGCTGCAAGCCTATCTTCTATTTTGGATCCCATAAACACCTCGTTGCACATCTAGTGCTTATTGATCTTTGATTCAAATGCTGGAGCAATTCTTAGTGACTGGAAACCTGCCAAGGATGATGCTGTTGTTTGTGATGTAGGCGGTGGTCTAGGGACATTAATGACACATGTTCTTCAACATTATCCTGATACTTCAGGAATAGTTTTTGATCAAAAATCGGTAACCAAACGTGCTGAGGCATATTTACAAGAGGAAGGAGTCTCAAATCGTCCAAAACAGTCGGTGGTAACTTTTTCAAGTCTCTACCTAAAGAGTTAGGTGAATGTGATGTGTTCATGATGAAATTTATTCTACATGATTGGCCTGATAAAGAATGTATTGAAATCTTGAAGAACAAGAAAGTAGCCAAAGCTGGATCCTCTGTTGTGATCTTTGAACACATCACTGATCTACCAAATGCCGCGGATAGTATGGAATTGAGTAGATTGATGATGAGTATCAATATGATTGCAGCTAATAAGTTTGGAGCTAAAGAGAGGAGCTTGATTGAGTACAACGAGCTATTTAAACAAGCTGGCCTTGATACTAGCAATGGAAAACACATTGCAACACGAGACATCATGTCCATCTATGAGGTACCAATGTAAGTTTCAGAAAAGAGAAGTGAAGAACAAGTAATGTTTGTGTTCATTATACAGAGCAGAGTCAAAGTCAAAGCAAAATGATATTATTGCCATAGGTAAGAGTAAGAGTAACCTAAGATTAAGAGTAACTTAGTTATTATTCATAGAGGTATATAAGGTTTAACTTCTGGTCGGGGGTAGCGTATTTGGAA
>Ga0214477_101186_pt1 | contig 13909 bp, 10 predicted proteins | sample M1_20Mar14CPVII9_FD_165058 | JGI IMG/M metagenome (GOLD analysis project Ga0214477, IMG submission 165058) | Marine eukaryotic communities from Monterey Bay, California, United States - M1_20Mar14CPVII9sort6BwellC16 | ecosystem: Environmental > Aquatic > Marine > Unclassified | place: USA...
TTTGCAATCACTCGATTTGAAAGCACGTCTATCAAATGGAGAGTCTTCATTCTACTTTAAGAATAGCAGCTCACCTCCTGATGATGGTGAATCAAATATCAACAATCCTGGAAGAGAATCACCATCAATATTAGCATCACTTCAGACTGCCTGTCAAGAAATACGAGAGGAGAGCTCCTTCAGTGTTGATGTGCTTGATGTTGAAGAGGTGGCCGAAGAAGAAGGAGAATCGCCACAACTTGAAATGGATAATTTGAATATCAACGAAGAAGGTATCTCACCCTCTACATTATCATCACCAAGTAATCACTTGGGTGAAGTATCACCCGGAGAATGTTCACTTGACTATTCTTGCTTTTCATTCTCTGAGATTAGTCCTGCCGGTGCCAATATAAAGAACAAACTTAAAGTTATGACAACAACTGATAATGATAATGATGTTCAAAGAAGAGCTGATGTAGTGTCACCATTGGGAGATGATGATTCATTCTTACTTTCACCGATTACTCCATGTGAGGCTACTGCTCAATTATTGCTATCATCTGCTGTTGATAAGAAGGTATCAAAATTGATGGAAGGGCATGTTACATTGGTAGTGCCATGGTTAACAGATCCAGCTCATCGACTCATGCTATATGGATCTGCTACTGTTGGTAATCTTGACTCTGGCGAGCAGCTACAACTACCAATGTTTGCTAATCAAGAAGAACAGGAGGCATATATCCGCTCATGGTTGGAAGGAGAGGCAGGCATGCCAGAAGAGGCGAAGGAATTGAAGATCTTATTCTATCCAGCGAGGTATCACAAGTCTTATGTATCCATCTTTGCATCTGGAGACATTATTGACTTGATACCTGATGCATCAGCAGATGTATGCATCCTTGAAGAGCCAGAGCATTTAAATTGGTACCGCGCTCCCGGTTCGTCGTCATGGAGTAGCAAGTTCAGTCACTGTGTAGGTGTTATACATACAAATTACAAGGCATATGCTAGAGATCATGCAAAAGCTGGCTTTGTTGCTGCGCCCCTTTTGGCAGGTGTGAATAGTCTAGTTGTACAAGCCAACTGTCATCGTGTTGTAAAGCTTAGTGGTGTATTACAAGAGTTTGGAAGTGTGTCAGAATGTGTAGAGAATGTACATGGTATAAGACAGACATTTCTCAAGGAAGGGAAGAGACGACGAGCATCCTTGACTTCATCATCACAAATTAGTACTGAACAAAGACGAGCATACTTTATTGGAAAGCTACTTTGGGCCAAGGGATTTGATCATTTGTTAGATTTGCAGACGTGCTTTCGTGAACGAACTGGAGATCACTTTGAGGTTGATATATTCGGCTCTGGTCCAGATGAAGATGAGATTAAGCGTGCATTTGCAGGTAGCGAAGAAGAAGACGAAGAGAGCAGCAGTGGTGGTATTTTACAAAGCTGGAGCAAGTGGGGCGGCAGTAGTGGTAGTAGCCATCGCCAATCTATACCAGCAAACTTTTTGGGAAGGGTAGATCACTCTTCTCTGGCAGGCGATGCCTACTCAATCTTTATCAATCCGAGCTTGACTGAGGTACTATGTACCACGACAGCCGAGGCGATTGCCATGCACAAGTGGGCTATCATTCCGAGTCATCCATCAAATGACTTCTTCATTCAATTTCCAAACTGTTTGCCCTACCGCAATCGTCGTGAGTTTGTAACAACACTGAGATATGCAATGAATAATGACCCACCGGAATTATCAGACGAATTGTCGAACTTACTATCCTGGGAGGCAGCAACTACGCGTTGTGTAGAGGCAGCTGCAATATCAAGAAGAGATGCAGCTAGAAGTGAAAGGATATTGAATGCAAAACTATCACCTTCAGGGATGAAGAAGACTCTCAGTGGCTTGTGGAATGAATTGAAGTCCGGTGAGAATAGTCCAACATCATCACCAACGGAGACATCATCCTCGCCAAGAACTGGCTATGGGAGTATTCTTCCGTTGATTTCGCCATGAGATGCGCTGTGCAGTGTTGATCTATATGTTATATATGTTTATATGTCCACCGTGGTTGAAGTACACCTATCTTAAAGGTACTTTCTATATATAATTTGTATTTAAGAGTTATGTTTAACAAGTGTATATGCAGTATCACTAATGACCACTTGCTAAGAAGTTACAAACTACTTTCTGGCCCGTCACCAATACCGCAAACAATCTTGGCAACATTTAACAAGTAAGCCGCTTCCTTTAAACTAGGAAATGGTCTATTCTTTCCAGTCTTTACATACCTAGCATCACTCCACAAGCTTGCAATGTCTTCATCTGTCTGTGGTAATGGCGGAGGAGAATTAAACATTGTACAGTGCAATACACATCCTTGTAAAAACGTTCCTAAAAGACTCGGATGAAAGTGATCTAGTGGATCAACAAAGTCAATTGGCGGTGTTTCCGTGATATGAAGAGGCGTCTTTGGCTCTCTGACATGCAGTACAAAGATCTAAGGTGTGAGTTCAGAAGAGAGCCGTCTAAAAGAGTTATAGTAGAAGACTACTTTGAATGTTATGTCAACAAAGGGCCAGACCGGCCTTGATTGTAAAGAACCAAACTAAATCTTGTACATGCAAATGGACGGGGAAAGAATCGTCAAGATGGAGATGATAGAAGAAATTGTCTAACTTCTTTGATGATGTACCGATTGGAGAAGATTGTGATTGCACATTCGTATTAGTTATATTCGTATTAGTTTATGGGAGTATCACAGGATGAGGATACATTATTCTTTCATTACTCATACATCATCATCATACAATTTCATCATCCTGTTTCACCTCCATCTTATACACATTGGAATTAACAATGGCAACATAATGTGGCCTAGTGGCGAGGTATCGTAACCAGCCCTCTTCTTCCCATTTCTGTACCTTCTTGGCATTCATCTTCCAATAATCCATTCGACCAAATAAATATCCAACTACAAGGCCCAATATATTGGGAATAGAGACATTATGGATATGAGGTATCATCATCAATAGTAACTGTCGAAAGGCAAAACTATCGCCATCACATGAGCTGCATTTCATCATAGTCATTCCCAATAGGATTGGATACAAACTTGTTATTCCCTCCCAATGATAGCCTTCATTTTGACTAAAGAAGTGTCCAATTATAGAGTATTGCAAATGCAAATAATTAATCGAAATAATCATTTGAAAGAGGAGGGATAAGAACAATACTGATCCAAATTCTAGTTCCATTGCACTAAAACAATCTATTATCACTTGAAATTGTGCTCCTGTTACGACATGACTAAGTGTTGGATTGGTGATTAGTCTATACATCTGTTCGATTTTAATGGTAGTAGTAAAAGAACTCCCAAATAATAACGCGAAGTCGAAGTAGTTGTTATTAATTGAAACTATTGTCAGAATAAAGAATATGAATCTAGTGACGATTGTAAAGTTTGTTGCCGAGACTATTGCTGTATTGATGCGTCTGAATGCCGATATAATGGGTGTCATCTTAGTTGGTTTGATTTAGTAGTGATAAGGTGGGTGAAAGTAGTAAGCTGGGTGAAGTGAGATGTGAAAATGATACATACCTATTGTACCTCTCTCCAACTATCCGCACCTCATTTCTTCAGTAGAAACAAAAACAACACTAGATTTGAATTTGATGTTGATCCTGAGCTGGATGCTCAAGATCTTACCCCTTGTCATCGCGTATTACTCAGTAAAGACATTATCAAAGAAGGAAGGGTTGTCATTACCAATTGTAGTAAAACAAAAGCGAAATGTGTTGGGCTGGATTTCTAACAAGTTGCCTGCCTTGCCGTCTAAACCAAGGTGGCTAAAGAGCAAGAAGATACCGAGTCTAATGGGGCTGCTGATGTGGATCTGTATATTTGTGCATGGAGCTACCTTATCTCACGCAGTCTTCGAACATTTCTCAGGGAGGTTAATGAATTCTCCAATCACAATTGACGAAGGTGGGGATTTGAGAAACTATGTTAATTCTAAGGAGGACTTCTTGTCGTGGGTGAATGAAAAGGTTAAGGCTGGAGAGTCTAATGTGTCCATTCTGACAGAAGAAAACAACAAGATCCCTCCCGTTAATCAACTGCCAACTACGCAACAAGAAGTCATTGTCAGGCCGTGGGACACGGCAGGTGGAGGTTCTATTCAGGATTTTGCTACGACGGGGGGAGATTCTATCGAGATGAAGGGTGGTAATAACAAGATCCCTCCCGCTAACCAATTACCCATTACTACTTCGGCAGGAGGGGATGCCAATCAAGATCAAAAACAAGTCACCCAGACGGATCCATGCTCTGTTAAACTATCGGAACGTAGAGCACCCGGCTTCTCAGAAGAAACTGGTACGTTGCATTATTTAGATTGTTGTCTGCTATTGCTATATTGTTGTCTGTCCATCCTTATTCTAACTCTCTTCTCCTCCTTCTCCTTATTTAGTATTCCCCAACATTCAGGCTAATCGAGATCCGTCAGTCTTTGATCGTCTAGATTTCAATCGGCTATCAGCAAATCCCGTCGTTAGTAGGTATCTCGATGTACGTGCTGAGAACTCAGTGCAGATAGTGGAAGAGGCAGGGTATTTACTAAATCCCGACTCTACATTCATTGATATCTTCAATGTAACTCGGGCTATCGAAGTTGAATCTGGAGTCTCTGAAAAACATCGAGATGGTGTCATCTATGGAATGTTCTGTGGCGAAGCACCAAGTGCAGGCATGGGTGTTGAAGTAAAGTATGAAATGGTTGACAGTTCTTACGAGTATTTCTCAGGAGTGATTGCAAGTGTTGTCCGAAATGGAGAGAGTAACTTTACAATCTCAGTCAACTTTGATGGAGGTGATGAATCAGGAACCTTTGAATATCCTTCCCCAGATTTGGACATTCAACTTGATCGTGATATGATTCTTGTGAAAGTTGGGTGGACACGTAACACTACTGACCGGCTGATTAATTACCGTCTTGATCCAAACAACTATCGAGATTTCAATGCAACTTGTCAGATGCTTGGTCTTGTCTTTTTTGATAGCATTCCTTATGACGTTGACCAACTACTTGCACAACAGAAGCTTGGGCTCTTCCAAGATGTTATCAATGATCCTGAGGCAGAGGGTCCATTGAAAGTAATATTTGAGTCTATGTTGTCACAGAATGAAACGGAGAATGGTCGTGAGTGGCACCGAGGTGGTCCAGGTCGTGGCTATGCTGCTCAGATTTTAGAGTATGGAGTACAGAAGAGGTTGAGTAGACCAGGCCGCCTACTTGACAGTCCTGCAGAGGGATTTATGTTCAACAACACAAAGTATGACTACATGGTCGACACCGCCGTTGAGGGTGCAGATGAACTGATCATCATCAATGATAACTTCATTTCAGAACATTTGCGAAACATGAATGTCGTTATTACACATATCAGGTAAGGCTCTTGACCTGTGTGTGTATCTCTTGACCTGTGCGTGTGTATTAAATTTCACTTTTGTAAATGGCCACTAACCAAATCTTTCTTTCTTTCAGTACATGGGCAACCGGATGTAAGGAGGGGAAGTTATCCTCTGCCATTGTGTCTGGTGAATTCATGATTGGTCCCAATGGCACCTGGTTTGACACAATGCCACAAGCTCAATATCCAAATGCAAAAACCGAAGAAGAAATGTTCGACAACAACTTCAATGTTGACCAATATGACGAAGCCGATCAAAGGCTATGCACCAATCTCCAGCAACCTCCCACCTGCCCAGATGAACCACATGTCATGTATGTTGATACACAAGGCTACATGTATGGTGACATGGTGGAGATCCAGAAGGTTGCCTACCGTCTAGGCTTTCGTCACAGTGGAACGGTTCATGGTGTTGAGATCATCGTCTATAAACATACGGAATGCATGACACAAATCAAGTTTCATGGCCACCTTGCAGAGGCGGCAGATTCTCGTCCTGTAAAGTCTGTGCTTGATGCTGAGAAGCGAGGTATTACCATCAGTGCTCTAAAGCAAGATCGACGATACCTTACTGGTCAAGCTGTCAACGCTACGGATGGATTCGATGACAGTGCCATCATTGGTACTCAGGTTACTGAAATACTTCATAACGGTCTTCATCTAGTAAACATGGCAAAGAAGTTTGCTGTTGTGCCATACAAGGATCTTGTAACACCAACTGATGTATCTGCCACTGACAGATGTGATTTAAAGATGACGCCGGCCTATGCTAATGGTGGAAGCTTCTTGAATCCATCATCAGACCAAGCTCGTACCTCAGCTCGCAGAGACTCGCCAACATCTGAATTCACAATGAACAAGGTCATCAACAGGTTCTCCAATGCAACACACGATACTTTGCCTTCTTTTCTCACCCGCTTTGATAATCAAGTTAGTAATGGAAGACCAGTTTGCGATCGTAACAACATTTGGAATAAGATTATGACAGAGTACCTTCCTTCAGTAGAACGGGAAGCCTTGGTAATCTCAATTGACGACTGGGCAAAGGAAAATGGAAAGGTGGTCAGAGTGAAGGCTAGACGAAGGTGGACTCTTGAGGAGGATGCACAAGTCCTTGCTGTTGGTAGTCTAGGTGCACAAGTCGCATTTGGAGGCTGGACACAAGATCAAGTTATTAGTCGATGGACAGATCTCGGCAGGACAAGGAACGAGAAAAAGAGAAAAGCAGCAGCAGAGCTGAACGAGTCAAGAAAGAAACAGAAATAAGTGAGTAATCCGGGTTAATAAGCAACCTACTGTGTTGGACTTCATTTCTTCTAAACTAAAGTCAACTTTACATAGTATTATAATCTTGCCCATAAGTCTTGATTGTCGTCATGGACATATAAGTATGCCGTACCTACAGGTGCTACTCGAGGTTTCTTTGACAGTTTAGGTTGTAATGTATGAACATATGAATCAACCCCTTCCTTCACCTTCTTTTGAAATTCATGTATAGTCCCGAGATCATTAGAGTTGTTAATATCAGGATATCGATATGCTGCAGTTTCTATAATGATTGGTATTGCTTCATTTTGTAATATTAGTGGTAGATAGTTATTTAGTAGTGTTTGTTGTGTTGCTTTTCGACTATCAAGTCTAGCTGGACCTTGAGTATGATCATTGAATATTATGTAATCATATGTCTGTTTGTCTGTATTGCATTTTAATAATGATTGTACAGTTGGATATTCTTGTTGTTCTTTGAAACCGTGTTGTGACATGCCATTACCCTGTTCCCATAATTGTTGTAGATTGGTACCACCCCTTAAGCATGAATCTTGATGTATATCCACATGACCTTGTGATAAATTAACAAGGAAGCGAGGACAATCATTGTAGTACATGATTGAGTTTCCTAGGAATGCTACTCTTGTATATACCTTGTCGGTATCTGATAATGTAGATTGTTGTTGCATTGAAAGTGATACGGTTGACGCCATAAGATATTGCTGATGTGAACTAAATGCTCTGATATAACCAATAATACTGAGCAGAGTGCTTAATAATAATAATTTGATGAACATTGGATGTGAGATATTCGGTATTAGAGCTACTCAAGCCGCCAAGATCGGCTAAGGTATGTGATGTGATAAAGTTTAAGTGATGTAGGTGAAGTGGTGAACCAGTCGAAAGAGCTAGAAACTGGTGGGTGTATATTTATACGAACGCAATATCCAAAGCTTTAATCTTTTGAATCACAGCAACTATCCTCGATCACTTGCAACACAATTGTAACTTCACCAACAATACATCCATTGCACAGCATCGCATTGGCATTACGCACTTTGTAACAGAGACCACCATTAATGGAAAAAAATGTACCATATACAATCGCAATATCCCCCAAGCTATTGCAATATGATTATTATAGTATATACTATTATATAGAGAAGCATTCTAAATAGGAACTGAATATCATATCAATCTTTGAAGTATATTAGAGATACGATGAAATCACTCGCCACACCACACACACATAAATTTATTATCTCTACTCAGTGAACTACCGAACTATTATAAACCAAGGACAAAGAGGGGAAGAACAACAACATAAATAAACCATCATGGATGTTGATCAACAATTCCGTAGGCGTCCGCCACCGCCGCGTGATGCCTCCAACCCATTTGATGATGATACCACAGTAGATGATAATTCACGAAATAATTATAGAAACAACAACTCTGATAACAATCCAGAGGCTGCACCTCATGATCCTCTATTAGACTTGTACGAACGACGTCTAGCCGAGGATATAGATAGAGATTTCTTCAATGATCCATCAGAATTTCAAGCATTAAATCGAGTAATTGATATAATTGGTGCCGAGATTGATAACTCGGGAGGTAACATAACACCCGGATCTGAAATTGGTACCAACTTTACACACCTACAACAATATCAAAGTATACAACATCAACAACGTATAGTTGAAGAAGTTATTGAACATATGGCTGTGAAGCATTGTGCAGACTTAAATTCAAGCGTGGCAGCTGTTGGTCGGATGAGTAGACAGTTTGATGAAGCGAAATTACGTGTTAAGAATTTACGTAGGCAGGTGAGGGATGTTAAGGATAGTTTGAGATTGGGTGAATTGGGTGATGTTGCTACTGATTTGGTACGTTTGTTGGGGATGTATTCGATTAATTGGGGATAGTTGGGTGTTTGGTCGTTGCTATGTATTTGTCTTTATTTATTTTATCCATCATTCTAACATAATTTTTTGTGCATATCTTATGCACAAACATTATACAGCCATCAAATGACCCAATGTCAAACCCAAACGATCCAACTAATAATGCTGTAGCAGCAGCTGCCGCCGCGGCTCAAGCGGGTGCCTCGGCTAGATCGTTACGTGAACTATGGTTGAAGAAATTGGAGTGTGAGGCAGTCCTTAGTTTAATACGAAAGAGTGAGATTTTACGTCGGGCACCCTTGGGATTCGATTCGCTTATCCGTCCAGTTGATGGAGGGCCGTGTAAGATTGGTGCTGCGGTAGTGGTATTGTCAGAGGCACTTAGTATTATGTTTAGTGATGATGTGGCGCAGGTTCAGGCATTTGATAGGATAATGGAGCAGCTGATGACAAGAAAACAACGCGCCGAGGAGATATTGTGGGCTACTTTGGTTGATGTTTTATATCGGCATGGTGATAAACAAAGTAAGGAAGAAGAACGCAGACGTCGTGAACGGATGGAGCGTAGAGCTAGGGCACTAGAGGCTGCCGTTGCAAGGGGTGAGAGTGGTGCCGCCTCTACAAATATGAGCACAATTGCGGAAGATTCTGATGAGGACGATTCCAATTCGTATACACATACTTATAATAGCTTTGAGGATGATGTATCTACCAAGTCAGGAACGCGGGGTGGAGAGAGTAGCAAATCAGGAGGGAGTGGAGGTGCCAATACTGCTACAGCCTCAATGATGAGTGCTCAGTTTAAACGAATGGTAGGAAGAGCCATTCTTGAGAGTGAAATAGACTTAGAAGGAGATGAACTCCGCTGTCTTGAGGAACCAGCGGCATGGGGATCGTCATTTGCCAATCATACACATTTACCTGCTTCATATCTATATCCAGAACAGGCATTGCCTAGATATACTGATCCTGTTTTGGCAATCCGCATTCTAGTTGAATGCTTGACCAAGCTAAAGAGATTGGATGATGTGGAGCAATATCTTAGTGAGAGTATAGATCGTGAAATACGTCAGGTCGCCGAGCGAGAACAGGCCAAGACATATGCGCGGTTAGAACGACGAAGGGGGCGGGCAAGGTCTAATATGGGTGATGGAGGAGATAGTGGAGGTGAGGGTATGATGGGAGATGATGCCGATAACTTGAAGGAATTCCGTATACATTTGAACAACTTGTTAAAGGCATTCGGTGGTGTAATGACGAGATTCTTGCACTTGGCACAGATTTTGAGACACAGAATTGTAAGTTCTCTTGACTGTTCGAGTTAATATGCTGTGCCCACTGCCTCGAGTACTCACCTTTGTTCTATCTTCACCCTGTCACAGTGCTCTGATCCAAACTTGGAAAAGATTTGTCCGTCCTATCCAGTGCCTTCAGCTGCTCTTTATCCAGTACTTGTAAATGTCGAACTGGCAATGCAACGTGAAATCAAGTTATTCGTCTCCGCCTGTATTGCTGAATCAGGAGATAAAGTTAAGGACAAGCGCCGTCGTATGCAAAACGCTGCAACAATGGAGCAATCACAGCTTGATGTGGAAGTGGGTATTTTCTCATTGGGGATTACATCTACTGGTTTAGGTGGAGGAACGACATCAATGGATGGCTGGAAGAAGTCTAGGGCAAACATTGTAGGTTTACCACCTGATCAATTTGTGTCCAACGTGCTAATTTTACGCACTAATGTTGATCCAGAAGTAAGGCATGCCTTGACATTCAGACGAAGTATTTCAAGATGGACACATGAGGTATCAGAGGGAAGGAAGGAGCTTTCTATTTGCAGTGATGAAGACACTAGCTCGCCCATGCATCAGAACACTGTGGAGGAGGGTGCATTGGTATACATGGATAATATCATCCAGAGAACACTACTGCCAGAGATGCAGGATGAGGCTGTTAATGCTGTCATCCACTTTTTGGAACGGCCAGATGCATTTGATCCTATCGCAAACGATGTATTCACAAGATATCGTGATCAAGTACAAGTGGAGGCTGAGATGTCTGTTGCATGTCAGGCACTGTACACATCTACCCGTCCAATATTCATGGCGTTACATCGTCTACCTAAAGGTGGAGATATGTACTTATCACTTGTTACCATGCTTGAGCATGCCATGCTTACATTCATTTCAAGAATGAAGCAACGAGTTAGTGAGTTGTGTGGAGGAAAAGCGGCATTCTCATTACTTGAAGATCAAAGAGGTAATCCCACACCGCTAAGTCAATACATGGAACGCAGGAATGCATTCACCCTACTTCAACGTATCTACAATGATGAAGATGATGTTGATGACGCCCCAGTGGAGCCCAGCACACGTGTAGGAGGCATTCTTCCCCTGGCTCCGTCTGAGAGTGATACATCTCCTAGAAAGATTGGAACCTCTGGTAAATTGGCAGGTGCGGACTCAAGGGCCTCATTCGAAAGGGAGGTCGCTCAGCTTGATGTCATTACCAAGTTCTCATCACCACTAAAGTTTGAAGGGCCAACTTTGTGTAAGGATGAAGAGATGATGAAGGCAGCGTGTTTGGCAAACAGCTTACTTCGTGTGGCGAGTTTACTGGATGGACAATTGAGAAGCAAAGCAGGTGGTTGGGAGAAGTCATCCAAGATTAAGGCAATTCGTGATTTGCAAAGCGCAATCAAGACAATTAGATATCATGGACTAAGAGTGGCCAAGTTTCTTCGGATGGAGATGTTGATTCAAGTGTAAGTACGACCTTGTGATTAGATTATTGTTTGAAGTATCATCACAACCAACCTAACTCGCTGCCTCCTTTGCCCCATGCCTTCTATCATTCAACAGGGCAAAGAGAATGTCAGAGATATGCAATAGTTCCGTCCTCCAAGCTGAGGATGCAATTAGACTCCCATCTTGTGTAAATAACCTTGGAGAGTACCTCACTTCTACAAGTGATAATATCCGTGAAGCTGGAGGAAATGCCGTAACAGCATTCGCCTTTTCTTCGCTCGAGCAATATATTCCATACTACCTCATGCAGGCTGCTCGTATTGTAGCAGGAGGTTCCAAATCGATTACAATGAATGGTATTGAATCTTTAGATAGGACAGGGTCAGTTCTATATCGAGATCTCAAGGGAGCTACAAGCTTTGAGAACTCATTCTGGGATGAGGATGCCGCTGCCAATTCTTTTGAGCAATCAGCAATCTTCCTCAGCTTGATGGAGATATCATTAGATGATTTGAGCTCTCATTACAGAAGATTCCCTAAACAGTTCACAGATGCTGACTATCAATTAATGTTCTCCTTTAACGGACCACGAAGAAGAGGAGATGCACGACGATTCAATTTACTGAAGAGTAAGATGAAGACTGAGCGAGGTAGCTAGACCAACTCTTTCTTGACATACAAGAACCTATCTATGAAGACGGAGAGAAAAGCTGAACACACTTAACAGCTAAAACAGGGTTATTTCAACATAAAAGGTCTATCATCTAGATTAGCTATGGCGCAGATCTATGGCGACAAGAGATCTACTTCGGCTCATTCTCTCACGTCATATTCTATCCGTGGTCATATCTTCCAAAATACACTTACTCAACAAGATTCCAAATAGAGCCGAGTGTGTCACGGCTAGTGGTTGTATTTGCATGGGTGAAGGCCGCGTTGATGACTGAGCGGTAGCTCTGAAACTCCTTATTACATAATGGGAGGAGGTTGAGGGAGAAGGAGAAAAGATCTTTTGCCTCAGAGTCTCCAATCATTTTGAGCGAGAGAGCTCGGTTGTAAGCCTCCGTCGCAAACCATGTCAAGTCGCCAGTTGAGTAGAAAGCTTCTCCGCCATAACCATCTTCATTTCCTTTGTGCTTCTTCTCAACAGTTGACGAGACCTCCTGAAACACTTCCATCACATCCTTGACTGAAGTCGCAAGCTCGATAATCTTCCTTTGGATTTCTCCTAATGAGACCGTATAACCACCGATGTCAACTTCAAATTTATTAGTTTGTTGTAGCATGGAAGAACAAATACGGTTGAGTGCGGTACTTGTTTGGCTCATGCTTTTCACTTCGGCTGCATCCGCCAGAAGCTTCACATTGCGTAAGATTACAAATTGAGTACTCTCATCCTCATCTAAAGAGGAGGAAGAAGAAGCCTGTTCATCTGTGTGAATCTTCCGAAGAGCTTCAGCTAAACCTTCGTTGAGAGCAGCACTTGCTTGACCATCATCACCAACACCAAGAAGACAACGCAACGCCAAGAGACTTGTCATCTTGTTCACCTCATTCAGTTGGCTCTCATCCTCACAGTTCAACAGCATCTCTTCTTGAGCGTGTGCCAAACGATGTAGACTTCTGCTCAAAAGAATGTGTACATCGTTATCTACATGACCTACTCCCTTGCTACTATTGTTGAACATACTGTGTGAAGCATAATCGGCTGCAGCAGCAACTGAGATCAACAAGCACTGACCTGAGAATTCTGATGATATGTCACACGGTAGTCTTTCATTAGGAGACTTGTCAAACTTTGGCAAAACAGACTTGGTAGGATCAAACTTGACATCATAATCAAGATATCCTTTACTGAGAGAGGACCCTTCCTCCTCTTCTGAGAGGATACAAAAGTCATGACTTGCAGCAAACACCTCTGCAGCTATACCCCGAGCATCTTTATCACTTCTACTGCCTTCGACAGAAGCGGCTTCTCCCAAACTAATAGCCATTAGCTGGTTACCAATGTTCCACAGCTGTTCTGCTGTCCATACGCAATCACTCCTCTCTCCAACTAATGTTTTAATCGTTTGATCATCCCAAACAAGTACAACTACATCAGACTTTTCAGCTGCATCATCTGCACTCTTGGTCTTCTTCCTCCGGCCAGTTGTCTTCTTTTGAGGAATCATCTTCTTTGTATCACGAACTTGAACTAACAGCTTCAAGACTCCATCAATAATACGACATAAAGCTTCAAAGTTACTAGACATTGAAAAGTTTGAATCGTCCTTCTTGAAGGAAACAACATGTTCAAAGTTGTTGAGATATGCACGGAGAATATCAAACAGAGAATGCTCAGTTGAAATTTCAGATGAAGAAACATCCTTGTCTTTCAAACATTGATTGAAAGTCTTGGAACCGATCAAAAAATCAATCCATCGCTCCTGTACCAAAAGTAGCATGACTTCACTGCCACTCATCTCATTCTCAACACACGAGTTTGACAAGCGTGGGAACGCTGCAAGAACATCGTCAACGGTTGTCTCATTTGCTGC
>Ga0214477_101191_pt1 | contig 13887 bp, 8 predicted proteins | sample M1_20Mar14CPVII9_FD_165058 | JGI IMG/M metagenome (GOLD analysis project Ga0214477, IMG submission 165058) | Marine eukaryotic communities from Monterey Bay, California, United States - M1_20Mar14CPVII9sort6BwellC16 | ecosystem: Environmental > Aquatic > Marine > Unclassified | place: USA...
GCCCACGACGGTCGAGTTTCTGATGCATATTCTCTAGGTGCCACTATATTTTGCATCAAGTTCAAGAGACCCCCCTTCTGTGGTCTCAAAGGCGGCAATAATAATCTGAAACTTAGGATATTGCATGATCAAATTATCAATGCACCCCTTCAGTTCCCAGACGACGTGGACGTGGATGATCAATTGAAAGATCTGATCTCAAGGTTGATGTGCAAAGATGAATTTAAGCGAATGCGCCTAAAAGATGCTCTGCAACACCCATGGATTCAAACACCTCCCAATTATACTTGAGGAGGTCACCAGGCCTATGTAAATACTCACAGCATAATAATATAAACATACTTCTTCACGGGATGATACTCGTGCCATTACCAACATTCAAAGTAGCAACACAAGCCTCTCGTTCTCTCAATAGCACTCGATATGAATTTAATGTGTCATCAATATTGGTATAACACCCAACTAGATGTCTTTGACTCTCATCAAAGCTTACTCCTTCAGCTGCAGCGAATGCACGACGTCCATGAACCATTCTCCTATTGTTAAAGACGAGCATCTCACCAGGCTGAAGCTTCTGTTGCCAAGTAAAGTCTTGTGCATATTGAGAGAGCTCATCATCAATATCATCATTTGTGTTACCATTCAAGAGTCGTTCAAAGTCGGCATATGCTTCATAATATCTATCCACTTGATGGGGAGGAAGGCATACAGGTGCCTCAAACGGAGGACTCCAAAACACTGCTGTGATTTCTCGATCAATATCACTATTATCACTTCCATCCAATACAATATGTGGTCTTCTGTATGTCATACACGCTCCATCTCGCTGCTTGACAAATGTTGCAGGACATTGCACCAAGCACTCAAAGCTTTCAGGTCGCAACTCTCGTAATTGATACGCCGCCGCCATTACATCAATTAACGTACTCTCACCACCCACCACGCCACGTCCATTGGCAATACAATGTAATAACTGCATACCCGGTGGTGATTCATAATATGCCAAATCTTGATGTGGACATAATGCCGATGAGGTGTATGCAACATTATTTGAATTACGTTCACCTACTCGAACATGGAAGATGTTACCATATAGTGAACCATGTGATAGTTCTCCACCTGACATTGCTTTGGCAATTTTTGATACTGCTAAATCATCTTCTGACATGGATTCAATAGTTTGACATAATTGTGATACCGAAGTGATACTATTGTTTTGGTGTTGTGAGTTTGTTATTGGCATGGGAGTGTTGGAAACGATTGCAGCTCCATCTTGAAAGACAGAATGAAGTAATCGGAATAGTCCTTCTTGTATAACCTGACCATCGTCATTAATTATTGATTGATACTTTACATTTATTAGTCCATTATTCTCATCATGCAATGATTTCTTCTCATTCTTATTAACTAAATAGCATAGAGGTGGACCATGTTGACGAATGGCATTGATTGGTCTCACTTCTGTGTTATGCTTGTGTTCAAGTCTTGAAGTATCATTATATTGAAATCTCTGTAGCCATTCTAAATCATATATTGAAACAGTTGTGTTAGAATTGTTGTCAATCCATTCAACTTTAAGATATGGCCGAGTAGTAGTATTCTGTTGCTTTTCATTGTCATCTGTTGATGATGATGTTGATTGAGTAACTGCTTCTGCTTGTATCCAAGCCGGATACTCTCCATAAACAGCCAATGGATGACAACAATCTTTCATAGTTGGTCCTGGTACATTTACAACTTCATTATCACTCTTATTTATTGTTAAGCCAAGGGTTGACTCTTCATCGATATTGCAATAAATGATACTAGCCTCCTTAATCTTTGGATGTAAATTGGCAACATATTGTCCCGGAGTTGATGTTCGTTGTCCAGATGGTAATAATACATGTTTTGGATCATTTGACCATAACCATGATGCATGATATGTAGTTGGTTGAGATAATGTTGATGTATTTTCATTGCAACTTCTTGTTGAGAATTGAATTGTTATATGTGCACCATTACGATCCAGCTTTACTATACGTATACCCTCCTCATTATTACTGTCATCCTCATTATAATTTATAGATTGGTCATCCAATATTGCACATTGAGATGAAAAGTAGGATGAACAATTGTTGTTTGTAATTGTAGGAGGTGGTGCATGAATGCATGAGATGTGTTTGTGACCTACACTACCCCTATGCAAACCGAATAAATCACCAAATAGTATTGACGACCGCCGAAATATTTTACTGCCACAACGAAGACGGTATGCCATTGTATATATTATATATAATATGGATGTACCTCCAAAGAAGATTTGATAAGATAGTACCTCTTTATGTCATGTGCGCGCACATACATACTTATAAATTATAAACCGGTCGGGTATTTTTGTTCGGGCTATTTATAAAAGGCTTTTAGTTTCCCGCATAATTCTCCAAACTTTGTTATTGTTACGAACGATTGGCATTGATGTTAACATAAATTATGTTATTCTCCGGGGCATTGTATACTACTAGTTGCTAGAGAAGGTAGAGGCGGAGAGTGGCGTATCGATTTATTGACAGGTACGATATCATACTCTCAAAGCACTAAATTATAACACTAAACAAACATATACCTCTAGGTAACTTTGTGGTGAAGTATGTCGGGTTTTGGTAATACAAGTGGGTTTGGCCAGCCATCAGGAAATGGATTTGGCTTTGGTCAACAACAGCAGCAATCTCAACAACAGCCACCATTGGCATTTGGTCAACAAGCAGCTCAACAACAAACATCAGGATTTAATACCCAACAACAACAACCTACATCAGGCTTTACTGGTTTTGGACATACTGCTAATAATACCACTCCTCCTACTGCAAATAATAACATGGGTGGATTTGGTAATAGTAGCAGTAGCTCAATGCCATTTGGCCAATCAGGAACATTTGGACAGCAGCAACAGCAGCAAACAGCTACCTCATTTGGTTCATCCCCTACAAACACAAATGTTGGATTTGGTTCTTCTCCCTCAAATTCTGGAGGATTTGGTTCAAATAATACTAATACAAATAATGTAGGATTTGGTGGAAGTAGTAGTTTTGGCAATCAAACATTTGGACAATCACAACAGCAGTCTCAGCCTCCTCAGCAGCAATCTGGATTTGGAAACACATCATTTGGTCAAGCACAGCAAAATAATACACAGAGTTCAATGCCCTTTGGTCAATCATCATCAACTGGCTTTGGATTTGGTAATACAGCACCTGCAACAAACGCATCTCCACCATCATCAGCTGCTCCACCAATAATGTTTGGTTCAAGTAATACATTTAATAATACAAATAACAACATGATGGGAGGACAATCGTCATCCACAATGGCAGGATTTGCACCAGCTACTTCTACAACACCACCCATTACTAATAATACCAGTGGAGGAGGTTTTGGTATGTCGTCGTCGACGAATAACACACCTTTTGGGGGAGGAAATAACGCTACCCCATCAACTGGATTTACTAGTGGTTTTGGGGCATCATCATCTACTAATCCACCTTCTTCAACGGGATTTAATGCTCAAACATCAACTGGATTTGGAGGATCAGCAAGTACTACTAACCCATCAACAACTGGATTTGGTGCATCTAATCCACCTTTTGCGGGAGGTAACAATAATAATGCAACCCCAACCTCAACTTTTGGATCATCAACAAACACAAACACATCAACGGGATTCACTGCTCAAACATCGAGTGGATTTGGACCATCAACAACAAACACATCAACTGGATTTACTAGTGGATTTGGTGGACATAACAATAATAATGCCTTTGGTACACCATCCAAGAGTTCCAACAATGAACAATTCAAATCAGCAGCAACACCCTTTACCCAACGTATACCCCGTAAATCTAGTCAACACCAACAACAGCAAGGAGGAATGATGATGGATGCCAATGCAACACCATTTCAACCGTCTTCGAATGTAGGATCTTCCCCTCATAAAGAATGGAAACGTTCAGCAGAAACAAAAGATGAAACCAAAGTTGAAATGGTAGATGATGATAATAATGGCGGCGGCGATGAACAATTGGCAGCACTTCGTGCCAAGATACAAGAGAAGCGTAAAAAGTTGCAACAGATGAAGAAGAATGATGGATCAACTACATCGGCTACTCACATGCAGGCGGCGCCTCCAACAATAACCAAGAAGAAGAAGGCAAATCACGGAGGAGAGAGTACAGTAGCTCTCAATAATGGTCCGACTACAAACGAGGAACTAGCTGCCAAGAATGCACTAAGGTTCGGTACTGCAAATAATAACAAGACTTTGAATAATCTACTCCCCACGGACCTGAAGACAAAGTCCAATAATGATGTAAGTACAAGTGCTTTTAGTACTCCTGTACAGAGTGGTGATGAAACAGAGGATGATGGAGATGACATGGACGGAAATCGAGATTTGAGTAATGCCAAGTCTTTAGGTGAGTGAACATATCATCATAAGTATACTTGTCTTGTGTACAGTCTAATTTTCTAACCCTACCCCATCTTTTTTACAGTCGGTGTATGTATGAGCATGTGTCCAGATGAGGAATTGCTACGGAGAGAAAGAGAGGGTGACATTCAGTTATTAGAGGTGACAGATCCAGGAGGACTACATCCCAAGGAATGGACACTGCGCAACACGGCTGTGAAACGATTCCGTCGATCGGCTGCTGACTTCAAGCTTGACATTCCCGATCTTGTTCGTCCACCAGAGGTATTGGAACGAGTTTGTGGTTATTTAGAAGAATGGGTAATGGAACGGGATAGACAGGGAATTGACAAACGATGGGCACAGCAGCCATCTGATATCCCCCCACCATTAGACGTGTACCAATTTGTTTGGGATAGAACACGAATGATTCGAAAGGATTTCATCCTACAGAATTATATTGGTACCGGCGGACGATGCGATGCCAGAGCAGTCAGATGTCACGAACGTATTGCAAGATGGCATGCCATGTGTGAACATCAATTAAGTCATGTGCCAGACTTCGTTGCACATCAAAGTCAACAGAACATTGCCGAGCTAGGTCAGACTATGAAAAGTTTGAATAATTACTACGATGATTCTACCAATAGATCGCTAGTAGAAGTTGATACTTCCAACATACAAAGTGAAAGATTAGCAACAGTTGCCGAGGGTGGCAAATTTTCTGACAATAGCGTTCAGGGCTGTGCTTCTGATATTATCATGGGGAAACACCCTGTCGACTTTGATGGCAAGCCACTTGCCAATGATGCCCAAGCCAAAGATATCTCTTCACGGATAATAGGAAGTAATGGCGTCAAATCAGCATCGCTTGGTACAGCAGAGCCTGAAATGAGAGGTCTATATATACTCTTGACATTAAATAATGAAGGTGGAATGGAGGTACTCAAGTTCAGTGCAAGATTGTGTGTTCAGAGACCTGCCATATTCTATAGCAAGCCAGTTCAGCTCGCCTTGTCAATATTTCAAGCTCGTAAAGATCACAATTATGCCAAGTTTTTCAGTCTGTTGAGAGCACCCTCAACACCTTATTGTAAGTTGAAAAGTTTTCTTGTATTACTTGCACTTGATCACACCATCTACTAACCATTTGCATTATATTCTCAGTATTTTCATGTATCATGTTCAAGTATGTGGCAAACATGCGCAAAGATGCACTGACGATCATGTCCAAAACATATGGTGCCAGACACAAGACAACAGGAGAGCCATTCTTTGATTCCTATCCGCTTGAGAATCTAGTCCAGTTATTATGTTATGAGGATGTAGACGAAGCCAAGGCTGCCTGTCAACATTATGGATTAGTTGTAGAAGGAGACCAAGTGATGTGGAGACATGGCAAGTTTAAGGAACCGCGATGTCCCGAGAAGGGTCATATCATTAATCTGACTCCAAGGAAGATGATACGGACAATAGAATCCAAACTACACGGTGCTACAAGATTGTCAGTTTGCAGAGGTGGTGTGAGTGGAGAAGGTGCAACCTTGTCTGATGCAGATTGTGGTGGTTCCCAAGGTGCATCTGTCGAAGTAGATCGAAAGAAGGCTCAAGAAGCTGCTGAGCAAATTCGTAAGGAGGCAATGAAACATCAACTCGAGGCTGACGCCAAAGCGAGAGAGCAGGCAGAACTTATCGAGAAAGAAAGACTTAAACAACAGAAATTAGAAGCTGAAAAAAGGTCTCGAGCCGAGGCTGCTAAACGGGCTGAGATGAAGAGGTTAGAAATGGAAAGACTCAAGCGTGAGCAGCTCTTGGCCGAGCAGAAGCGAAAAGAGGAAGAGGCTAAACGGTTGGCCGAGGCCAAGGAAGCTGCAATAAGAGCGGAACGCGAACGACAGGAACGAGAAGCTAGGGAGAGGGAGATTGCTCGTAAGAAGGCAGAAGAAGAGAAGAAGGAGATGGAACGACAACGATTACTAGCCAAACAGCGCGAGGAAGAGGCACGTAGGCTAGCACAGATCAAGGCCGAAGAAGAGCGTATCGAACGGGAGCGATTAGAACAAGAAGAAAGGCGTAGACTAGCTGAGCTTCAAAGAAAAGCTGAAGAAGAACGTATACGCAAAGCTCAAGAGGAAGAGGAACGTCGTGTTGAGTTGATGTGGCGTGAGAAGATTGAAAAGGCTAGGAAGATATTAGTTTGGCGTCTCTGGAGGAAACAAATGCAAAAACACAATACGCTTCAACAATCACAACGATGCTTGGATAGCTTGGACCCCACCACAACTCAATATCCTACCACACCCATCATGACGGAGGTCTCAATGGGCACCCTTATCAATCAAAGTGCCTTGACTCACAAGAAGATAGTTGATGATTTGGAGACCAAGATGTTTCGACTCGCAACAGCATCAAGATGTCCCGTCGATATTTCTTCCTTGGTTGCAGAGTGTCTCATCAATTCTTCAGCTCATCCGAGTAACATTGGTCTTCCTCCTTCTATGCAACCAAGTAAGAAAATCATTCTATTCAAGCTTGCAGTATTACTCCCAAAACGAGCAAACGGCATACACATTTATGATACATTACGCATGTGGGTAAACTCACATCTTCGCCTTGGTCATGTATTTTCACATACGTTTACTAAACTTGGACAACAGATTGAAGTTCGTTCTGTCGCAGTACTCGGAAACGAGGGCGATGATTGCAACGATTGTAACGCTGCGCTATTCTTGCTCCCAGTTGGTGATAACGTGTCTTCACACATTGAGTTCCCAGAGCATGCAGAGGAGTTGATTGCTTGTAATGTTTCTCGTATGGTGTTGATATTGAAGGATGAAGAGGAAGCAAGTAATGCGAGTAATCTTGACACTGACGCCATTCTTGATCACCTAGTTGGAAGAAGCTTACAACACGGCTCTAGTCAACAACGTCCTGGCGTGGTATCTCCCAAGATGTGTCATTTCGATCAAGCTTTTAAGAAGTGCTGTGAAACACTTGTTCATTCACATATCAACAGTTGCTCAGAAGCTGAGATGAACTCACACATTGACCCATCACTTGTGCGAATATCACTTTCAAATGTGGGTCTTCTTTGTCTTCAACATTTACTCCAGAGTATAGATGCAAGTTGTAGTAAATATCCAGTCTTTAGTTCATGCAAGCAAGCCCTCGTGCTACTGGCTGAGGAGTTATCAAAGGTCTGCAATGAACTTCATGAGCTCATGCACAACTGGCCACCTTTGGAATTTGACGAAGACGGTTTAAGAAGTGGTACGATACCGTTATATTTTGATGGACAGCATGATCTTCCCTACGATTGGCATTCACCTTTACCAAATATCAAACAAAAGATATTTGATATCTTTCAAGACTTGCTAACGAGTGAGTCCTTGACAAAGTTTGTGAATAGATCTGCCCACAAACTATCTCTATCACAGAGACAAGAGTTATTTACCTTGATTGACAATGATGAAATAGATCGCTGTCTTGTAATTATTGTATCCCTGATTCTTGATGGCAAACTGGCTATTGACACGAGGAGTGACGACGAGGCTATGTTATATCTTCCAATCAAGTCATTATCAGATGTTATCGAACGTGTTTCTGCCTATGAGTCACCATCAACACCACAACCCATACTGGTTACACACATCCCAAGCTACCTCTATCATCAAACGGCAACATACATGGATGATGCCGAAGAAGAAAAAGAAAATGATACTAAAAATATCATTGAAACACCACTGCTAAGTATTGAAGGAGAAGCTACTCCTGCAGCTGCGACTAAGCGTAAGCCACAGGAAATGATGGAACAAGAAACACCTGACAATGAAAGAGTGAAAAGAATTCGATCAAATGAGACCGAGGAGGAACGAAGATCTCGAGCGTACACGTCTTTCTTGGAGTCTTTACTCTAATATAGATAAGTGATTTCTTATTATGTATATTGTGATAAAGATTAACTCAGTAGGTAAGGTGTAGGGATAAGGTTGATTTATGATGCCCACGCATGTGAGATTACAGGATACCTCTTTGATTTTTGGTCTTTGGTATCTTTTTTGGGTATCCTCACACAATTTTTTTGAGTTAGTGTTTTGTATCTCTACATAGTGTACATAGTGATATATTATATCATACATTCGGCTACATTATAATACAATTAAAAGGTAGTGCATTCAACCTCTTTTGTGTTCGGTAACGGTGGTCTGCAATTCCGAGGCTGATTTCTATCCCTCATTAAATTTTCTACTGTCTTTTGCAAGCAGCCCTTTAAACAATGAGCAGCTCACTTCCTCCGCCACCTAAAATGTCAGGTGTAAACACACCGAGTGGAGGATCATCATCACAAGTAGCATCAAAATATCAAATTGGAGGCAGTACTAAAACTCCAAAAAAGAGTACAGTAACCCCAACAAAGAAAGTTAATACTCCTAATATATTATCTACATCATATGAAACATATGCACCTCGTACTACTGAGCAGCGTGCTAGATTGGCAAGAATTGCAAGTTTGACAGCTGGGCCATCTGCAGTTTATGCAGGTGAAGAGAAAGTTAATGATAATGAAACAGATGAAAGTATAGTAGTTACATTAGCAGAGGCAATGTGCCCTCCAATATCATCTAGTATGAGTAATAATTTGGATAAGAAGTTATCACCAGTTGATGAATCTATCCATACAACACTGCAACAAACTTTAAACAAAACACAAAACTTATCAACATTAATAAAACACACTGCCAAACTCCGATTAGCATTACATGCATCATTAAACATTGCCAACGATGTCTCGGCTCGACATGCGGACTTACTCCGTCATTCAGGAGAATTAAGCGCAGCCGCTGAACGATTGCAACACGAGGAACAGGTACTAACCAAACGTGCAACTGAAATAGGTTTACCATTACAACATTATGATGCTGTCGATTCAATTGGTATATTAGTGGGTATATTATTCAAGGATGGCGGGAGAGTTACTGTACGGGGTGTTCCAAAGATTAATGTTAATGATAATATGGATGAATTTGTTATTATATTGAGTAAAATTGATGATGCTGTTGAGTAAGTCCTTCAATATTTGTGCATTTCATGTGCATGAGATGTGTTCACTAACCACTCCTCTTTCTCCCTTTTGCTGACATTAAAATAGATTCTTTGGTGACTCTGGAGGTGCAGAAGTGTTTGGTAGACCGGGTAGTAGTGCAACCGGTGTTGGTGGAAGAGGTCGTAGACCAAGTGGAGCCGGTGACAATCGAAGGAAAGAAAAACTAACAAAAGAACAGGCATTTGACGTGCATGCCTCGGGATCTGCAGAATATTACCGTCGGGCATGCGCATTACAAGATGCCGCGTTAGAATTATTACGTGTTGGTGTTGCTGATCGTATAACACAAACATCGAATCAGATTCAAGATGCTTTACATATACCAAAAGTGTCAATCGCCGCTGATAAGCTGGAAGCTTCATTGGTATACACACGATATCACGGTATATCCAAACGCTCTAATGCCTTAATATCAATTGCAAGAAAGCGATTAGATGCATTGGGTAATGGTAGTGTGGCGGCAACAAGTTATGAAGATCTGCTAACGCTTTGTCGCAATACATATTGTCTTGCACGTGAGACATTACTGACTACGACCGTTCGAACGCATATGGATATACTAAAAGAACGGCATGGTTTAGTTGGTATGACTAGATTGGCATCTGTCTTTCTTATTCGATTGTGTACTGTTGAAACTGCTTTGTATTTGGATTTCTTTGGCGATGCCAAGAAGAAAGCAAAAGAAAAAGAGGAGGATAAGGATGCCGTTGACGAGGAAAAGGAAAGTAGCAGTGGTGAGGGCAATGATATGGATGATAAGGGAACTAGCTCCACTCAGCTCAAACGAATGGGATCATCGACTACTCATCCCGCCGCGGCCGCTTTGGCATCCCAGGTTTTATCGGAAGATGCAACTTATCGCGATGCCGAGTTTCAGAGTATGTTGAGCGCTTTATGTTCATCATTACATCGTACTATTCGAAGAGGATTAGTTTCCGTCCTCGACCTCGATGTTTTATGTCAGGTTGTTAGTGTATTACGAGAAGAACGAAGTGCTGCCAACTCTTCCCCAACGACATTGGCTGCTGCTCGAGCAGTATCAGCGGTCATTCAAGATGCACAAGAACGTCTCATCTTTTGTGCCAACAACGCTTTACATAAAGAGGTTGCAAGGTTCAAGCCCACACCAAACGATCTCAACTATCCGGGTAAACTACTTGGTGAAAAGCCAAAGACTACAATCATTATTGACGATGACGACGAAGAGGCAAATGCAGACACAGAAGGCGACAAGAAGGAGAACGAAGCAGCAGAGGATAAGAAGGAAGATCAGACACCAGTTGATGATGCTGTTGCTGCTCAACTGCGTGTTTACGAATCATGGTTCCCTCCAATGAGAAGTGTGCTTAGGATCTTGTCAAAGATCTTCCGTGTTGTAGAACCTCGAGTCTTCGAAGACATTGCATTACAGTCTGTTCAATCATGTACCAAAAGTCTCAAGGATGGGAGTATCTTTATCCTAAGAAACAGTGGTCAAATTCATGCAGATTTGTTCCTTGTCAAGCACTTGTTGGTAAGTTATCTGTTTCTATATTATCAATGCCTTCATTTATTTTGTGCTGTACATATATATCTAACAATTATCAACATATGTCTGGATGGCCAACATAGATTCTCCGAGAGCAACTGTCGCCATTTGATATTCAACTACGGTCCGTGGAAAGACAGCTCGATTTCAGTGAAGCTGGGAAGGCTGTCACTCGCTTCCTGGCCAATCGGAATCGACGTCTGTTTAGTATGAGCACAGAAAATGCACTCGTCACACTCCTTCGAGAGGGTGTGTCTGTACAAGAGTCTTCAGTTGATTCCAAGAGAGACTTGGAAGATTGCCTTCGATCGGCATGTAATGATTTTATTGAACACACTTCTGCATCGCTACTAGGTCCGATTGCAGGACTTGTAGATCAATGCAAATCGGCCGAATCGACATCAACTGACTTATTGATAAAGGCTCCTTTCATGAATGGTGTCCTTGTGAAGGGTGTATTCTCAAAGGCTAATGAAAGTCTTGATGGACAACTTGATGATGTTTCAAAGCAAATGAGTCTATACCTCGAAAACACAGCAACTCAGGGTATATTGATGAAGCCAGTTGTGAGGAAGATTAACCGCTCACTTGAGGAGGCTAAACGCTTTATTGGTGAGACAACTGACGGCGTGAATGAATGGGATACCGAGCGAAGGGCTGACATTGTTAAGTCGCTTGAGGAATTCGAGAGTAAGGTGAAGATTGTAGCAAAGAAGTAGATGATTGTAGGAATAAGATAGCCTACTTAACTTTACATAGTTAGTTTACCATGGGCCGTGATATATTGGGTGATGAGCTGGATCGAATCTGTTGATATTAACTTCACGTCTAACTTCACCCTCCCGATTCCTCAACAATTCCCTTCTACGCTGTAAGATGACTGCTGATTCCTTACCATCAGCCACTGTAAATATACGATAGTGTGTTCTCCAGAAGATACAGATGACAGTCGTCGATACAATTGCATATTGAAACAAGTTGACAAGGGCTACAACATTCCAAACAGGCTGCAGTACGCCGAGAAGCCAATTTGAGATAAATATATCTAGAACGTTTCTTCGAATAGTCCGCGATACCATTGGAATATAACTTGCTGACAACAGTGCCGAAGTGACGATGAAGTAGAAGTAAAGTCGACAATAAAACATGGACATAGGACCCAGCCAAAGTCTATCAACGATATTTGCGAATCTCGGACTGAAGAATATATGTAGCATGAGTGTTTGTTGTAGCTGCCAGAACGCTAAAGCAACTCCATTTAAACCAGTAGTTGGCCACTTCAGCACCCCAATTGATGTAGTCAATATGCTTCTATGTGTGGTACATTCATCCGCAGGACAGATTCCTTCACACGCAGAAATGAAAACACAAACCAAAAGAAAGTGTGCAAACGTAGACGCAGCCCTAATCAATGAAGTGGGATCTGATAAAGAAGCTACAAGCACCTCCCACTTATTCCTTGGAAGCCTGACTGTACGGACATATCGACAGCCACAAGTTTGACATGACGCAACAGGGGAACAGAATTGTCCTAGCTGGTCAGTGGCAATAACGCTGTCCTCTTCTGCTTGTCCATGACGTATTGGAATTGTATTGTCATAAGATATCCAAACTCTTGGTGCTATGGTCTCTATATTGGATTCATGTGCTGATATGGTGGGACCATTTGTCTTTCTTCTCGAGGAGTTGACTAATATTGACCAAATTCTGTTGAGGTATATCTTGAGCTTCTCGAAAGGCTCGTACTTGGGTATTAATTTGAGTTTCTCTTCAAGGCACTGACGATGGACAAGCTCTGGACAATTACAAGGAGTCATCCATGTATTCCCAACACCGATTTGGTTTTGAAATTCTCTTAAGAAAGGAGATCGACCACGCTGGTTATCAGTTCCAGTAGGACTGCAATTAGAATCCTCAAACTCTACCATTAGATCAATTCGATCACATATTGAACAACGCAAACATCCCACTCCTTTCTGACGCAAGAAGCATGCCAATTTCCATGCACTCATATTTGTCGCTGTATCTCTTAGACTATTGATTTCATCAAGCATTGATATATTGCTCGTACTCAGTAAATGTTGTGGTGATGCTCCATCATTATCATATGTGTTTGAGGATGATACATCAGTGTCACTCAATCGACGTGATAATACAGGACCAATTACTCCGCCATCTCTTCTCCGTCTTCTCCTTGATGCAGCCTGCTCTCCCGATGTGGCTAACGGTTTAAACCCTACAACAAAATACAGGTACTCAGCTATCTCTGGCAATACTGAAGTCTTCAGTATACGCATGATAGCTGGAACTGGATACTGAGAATGATGTGTAGCAGTTGGATATAAAAGTCCTCTGTGTTGTGGTTGTTGTACCGTCTCTTCTTCTGATGTATCATAATATCCCAACATAGAGAGTTCAATCGCATCCCATAGATCTACATACAATCTTTTCAAAGATGGAACAAGAGCAGTAACATTGAATTGAGTAGTCAATGCATCAGCGGATTCATCACAGTATGTGTCCTTCTTCATTTCATCATGACAACATCCCACAAATGTATCTTCCCATCCTTCTTTGTAACATTCATCATACTTGTTGAATAATGCAAGACGTTCTTTCTTCTGCTTTAGCAATGAAGAGCCTGTGTTCAACTTTATCAATCTCTTTCTAGCTCTTCGTATATTCCGCACACGTTCTTTCATTTGTACTTGACTTCTATGTCCATAATGCAGTTGGAAGGTACGTTGCCATCTTCGTGCAGTCCATCTATATGTAAGTTTTCATATTGTAGGAACAATACAAAAGAACAAA
>Ga0214477_101193_pt1 | contig 13872 bp, 12 predicted proteins | sample M1_20Mar14CPVII9_FD_165058 | JGI IMG/M metagenome (GOLD analysis project Ga0214477, IMG submission 165058) | Marine eukaryotic communities from Monterey Bay, California, United States - M1_20Mar14CPVII9sort6BwellC16 | ecosystem: Environmental > Aquatic > Marine > Unclassified | place: USA...
AGGAAATGACCCGTCGAACATCATCAGCTGCCACAACCGTGCAACAAAGTACTAGCTCCCTAAAATGGATGCTCACCCTCCTAACACTTTCAATACAACTAAAACATACCTCCCCCATTACCGTCCATCCTACTGCTATATCAGTAACATGTCCTACAGAAATTAACAAACCAACTAAAATTGACAGTATACCAAAATTAAATTCATTAGATGGTAGTGATATAGATACAGCACAAGATAACTATTTATTACTAAGTCTAATTGGATCATCAACAAATGAAGAATTATGTACTTTGACACGAGTGGACACTGCGGGTAATGGCGTGTATACACCTATATCACGATCGTACGATGGTCATGAATGGCAAAGAGTACCAGGTAAATATGTCCAAAATGTCAATGTAACATGTGGCAATATAATAACAACCAATAATGATGGAGATTCGAATGAAGAATATAAATGCCAAATTCAAATACCACCCCTCACTACAAATAACGATGGATATTACCTAACCACATTCCAACCAATAAAACAAACATCGTCACAAACACTTGCTGCTAAATTTTTAGAACGGACAACCTTTGGTGCAACATGGGATCAAATTACTGACCTTGAACAACAGATTGATATAGACGGTGAATATGCCTTGGCAAAATGGGTTCATACACAAGTTAATATGAAACCAACATCACACCGTAAATTCTTTAGAGAGAATTTAAATCCCCGAACTGTGGAAAGCTATCAATATGGTATACCCTCACAGAAAGTATGTGAGGCACTTAGTAGATATAGACGATTTGCATTTACCTATAAGGATGTAGAAATAAGTCGAGGTGCTGTAGTATCAGCGGGCTCAACAGGATTACCATACACACCATTAGTATTAGAAACAAGGAAAATCAATAACCAAGATTACCGTGTAATTAAGTTTGGTGATCATATCCGTACAATAATAACACAACCACTCAAATATAAAGATGGATTCAAACAAGACGGTCCATTGAAAACATTACCAGATGGTAGTTACACCATATGCAATGCCGAAGAAACAGTTGGTAAGAAGTTAGGTAATAATAATTATATATGGTCATTTCAATTATATGTTAATGGACAAGAACGATGTACGTCATCCTTTACTGATCGAGGTGGAGTACAAGACTTCAAGGGAGATGGAACATTTGAATCTGAAAAGAGAAAGGTGAATGGCCGTCCATTAATATATTATGATAGTGATGAATGTAATGCAAAGTGTTCTAATCAAAAGTTTGTCAAGTATATTACCTTGGGTAATCCTGAAGTTAATTTTCCAGATGAGATTGATTTAACTCCACAAGGTTTCAACATTAGTTATATCGATATGTCATCGGAACCATTAGATACATTTACAGTATTGAATGCAAACATTACAAACACATCGAGTTATATACTCAACAAACCATACAATAATGGAGCATGTCCCAGTGACGAGAATGGATATGTAATACCAGATCCGGCACAAATGTCAAATACTGATTATTTCAGCTATGGCAGAGGCAAGTATAATATGGACAAACCTACATTTGTTAAAATGCCAAATGGTGAATGGGCTATACATGATTTACGAACGGCGTTTTATGATAATACTGTTGATGATCCAAGAATGGATGGAGGGTGAGTATACTTGCGTGTGTGTGCTTGTGTTTATCTGTGTGTTTGTGTCCTATCGGTAGACTCAATTCTAAACCCTCTCCCCGACTTCACACAACAGTGGAACTGCAATGAAACGAGCCGCACGAGATGATGACGGCGACCCCACAACTGGTCTAGTCACAAGATGCTTGAATACTCAACGCAATTGGCTGAATGAAGCTAGTTGTAAAATCAGCTACGATGAGAATGCCTGTGTCTCAACACCACTTCCCGACCCTGCCACAGACTACACTGTCTTCACACGTGATCCAGGAGCAGGAGTCGCTGAACCAACTTACAAATATGAACCCAGGTTTGCCGGCCCAAATCAAGGTGGTGTGGTAATGTGTGGCTCTCCTGACGAGATAAGACCCAATCCATACAACGATGATACCTTCGATGTTATGAATCGCAAGGTACAAAGTAATCGTATTGCATATACGAATCAAAAGCGTGGTGCATGGGTTGAGGTTGTACTTAATGCTCCTGACCAGCTATGTCAACGTAATGGTTGGAACTTTCATAAGATATTCGCCACTAGTAATGATATGAACGCCGACCCTGCTAATACTGAGAGTAATTTGCATGTTCTTGATACCTTTACAAGGAATTGCTTTGCAACATTCCGAGATGTCATGTTTGAATCTTCATTATTAGAAGAGATGGTAAGAATTTTGTTGTTATTGCACATATCTGCATGCACATGGACTACTTGTTTATTGTCCTGTCAACTGATACATCTTCTTTACACCTTCCACCTTTGCACATACACCACTAGGCTACTCAATTAACATATCTCGGAAACAAGGCTATGCATTCCGACTGGCATCAGTATGGTATTCTTGCAGCTGCCGATGAGAACATGGCAAGAGAAAATCTTCAGCTACATAGTCTTGGGCTCACTCAAATGGATGATTATGGAGTTCCAATATTAGATGAGAGGGGTGAATTGATTGATAACTATGAACAGAAGAATATATACTCGAATGCGAAGATCTGGACTGGAATGACTGCTAGTATTAGACGAGCCAATAATGAAGAACAAGGTAAGAAGCTGAGTTGTGTATCAGTATGAACATATACCTGCTTCTCGTTCTGTACAAATCTCAACTCACATCATACTTACTTATTTGTAATACCCATTCCCAGACTGGTCTCCCTTAAGCAGAGTTGATCCACTCGTCATGGAACAAGTGAGAATGAAAGATTGGGGACCCAAGATCAACTTGTTCAAAGGACATCTTGGTGACCAATATCCTCAGTGTGTTGACCTCCCCGAGAAACACTTTCTAAAGAAGAACGCAAAGTACCGTCTTTTAGGAGGCAGTACACTTCCACTTTCACAAGACGATCCTAATAGAAGTGAGGGTGACCCTGAGGTGAAGAGAATGAAACTTGATTCAGATTCCAAGTTATACAGTAAGCTTTGTAATCAGCCTAATCCTCCGCCACTACGAGATGATTTAGACGATGGAACAGGCGAGGCTGAGGAAACAGAAAGCTTTACAGCCCCATACTGCAAAGGTAAAAGTAACGAATGTAAGTCCAAAGCTCTACTACAAGGTGGACGAGATCCCAACGACTCAAAGACCATTGATGACTGTAAAGACGGCTCGAACACACAGGGTTCTTTATACAAGGAGAAAATGAAAAAGATTTCAGTCAAGTCTGTCAATCCATTAGCAGACTTACGAGGTGGGGAGCTTGTCAAAATTGAGGCAGATATTGAAGCCTTTTCCACATGCGATAGAGTTACATATTACTTTACAGAGGATGCAAATGAACCCAAATGGCATTTCTTGACAACTGTTGCACCACCTAAAGATATTACAACAGGGTTAACTACCACAAATTCAAGGAATGATGGTGAAATAAGGTTTAACTTACCTCCGTGTACAAAGACAGATGGTTGTCAACAGGCGGTACGAGTTGTGCTACGATCTGGAAGAAATCTTGACTCGCCCGACAGCCCAAATTGTGTGTCTCGAAAGGAGGGAGTACATAAACCTGATACCATGTGCAATGAAAAGTATGTATTTGATGATGCCGATGATCTAGTATTTGATGTCCAACCAAACTTAAGACCACAAGACGTGTGTGATTTTCAAACGATTGTTACTCTTGATGAGAACTTGAGCTGTACAGATAAAGAATGTGAGGTAGATACAATTCGAGTAGTTGAGGTCACGACAGGAGTGTATTATGAGTACCTGCACGTGCCTTGTATCTTCCTACCTGTATACGATAATCCAGTTAAGGTGTTCTCAGGATATAATATTGGTAATAAGGGCCTCGCTGCAACGATGTGTGCTGATCGAAGATGGACATCGTGAGTATATTCTGTTTGTTGTGCTTGAAGTGTTATGATGTAAATGCTCACAAGATATGTTTCAATATCTAAAAGTGCTATGAGTGTATGCTGTGGGTATAATGATGATCGTGATCCAAAGGGCAAATTCTATGAAGACTACGGCGAACCTATACTTGAGTATAGCTTTGAACGAATCACCTTCCAAACAAATAGGGAGAGATGTCCTCAAATGGGAAGAAATTATAAAGAATGTGATCCGAAGCGAATAGGAGACAACCGAGGTATCTCGGGCCATTGCCTCGACGGACAGAATTGTAAAAATGTGATTGGTGGTGTTACGACATTAGAGGTATATAACTATCATTGGACTCCTAGCAACTGCAAAATCAAGGTGAAAATAATAACCAACGGAATGGTTGCAATTATCCACGAACCTGACAACAAATGGCCAATTTTCAATAGTAATGATGGCGAACCAGACCCTCAAAGCCATGTCAATAAAGACAAGACTGTGAGCTACTTCTATGTCTGGTGGGATGAGAGTGTCGTCAGCCCTGGTAGTCTGCCATTTCCTCATTACACAAACAACAATTGTGATGGAGGGGGTATACAAGAAGATACAGAAGGTATCCAAGGCTTTAGTTGCATATGCAAGACTACTCTTGAGGAGACTGCTGTTTTTACTGAAGTTCCAACTAGAGATGAGGTCCTTTCTACTTTAAAGATTGGAGCCTTTGATCCTACAATGTACGACAATGGAGATAATGGAGAGTACATAGAGTTGGATACAAATGAACCAGATGTTGTTGTGTACAAAAAGAATGGTAGTGAGAATTACTCCCTAGATACAGTCTTCCAAGTGTTAGACCACAAGGCAGAAGTCATTTTCCTCAAGAATGTTCAATCCACCATCTCTGTTTGTAATGGCAAATTCTCCTTCCGAAACCCTCCCACGTTCTTTGATACTGTTGACCCCGAAGTCCTCTCAGGTGAACATGAATTTGATGCGTTGATGGATCACGTCGACTCTCATCCAGTTACGCCGCCATCTACATGTCACAAGATGCTCAAGTACTATGGTTTTAGCAATCCTACTCTACAGCATGTCAAGTCATGTGTTGACAGCTTCAAGTCGGGAACATTTGTATACGAGGCTCCAGGAAAAGATACTTTGACATACGGAGATGGACGCCGTGGTAATTTGGGAGCATGTACTGCTGCAATTTTCTTAAACAAGGATGCCATATCACCTGTCGCTGAACTTGATCCAGCTTCAGGTGGAGTACAGTCTCCACTTCTTAAGTTTATGAAGCTAATGATTTCGATGGGCTTAACAAGAACCTTGCATAATAAACGAACAGATGGTTTGTTTACTGAATATTTGCAGGATGCCTTTGGTGAAAGTCCGTATGGTAATCCAGATGCTTTCAGTTTTTATCAACTGGATTATTACCCTGCAGGAGATCATCGAGTAGCAGAGTTGGTTGCACCTGAAGCTGAGCTTCTAACAATGAATTATATAGTTGCTTCACACAATGCAGTGAATGCGCTAATTGGGAATGGCTTGAATAATTGTGATGGAGGAGTCGGTCCTTATTTTTACAGAGGAACATATAACGTATGTGGTAACTCTATCGAAAACGCCGGCGGAAAGTTGACTGATACAGCAGCGTATCTTTCATATGTTCCTGATGATCTAGACCTGACTATTGCAGAAGACGTTATCGATCGACTTGCAACACTTTTGACTTCAGATCGGTTGAATCCATCTAGCAGAGCAAAGATTGTTACTGCATACCAGAATGTTCTTGACGAGGGCGGAGATACAAGTATAGCTCTCAAAACGGCTGTGGTATTGATTACTAGTACCGCAGAGTATCATACCGTCAATACAGTTCAATTTACTGGAAACAAACGTGAGCCTACACCTCCAGATATGAAAGATAAAACCGTACCGTACAAAGCTATTGTGTCTGTGAGCCTTTTTGGAGGCATGGATTCATATAGTATGCTTGTACCTTGGCCTGATAACTCCGGTGGTTGTCCCGATTTATATGACGAGTACGAGAAGTATAGAACGAAATTGACACTGAAAGCTACTGATATGGATAAAATTGATCCACAAACAGATCAACCATGTACCTCCTTTGGTGTTAACAATCATCTAACAAACTTGACCAAATTATACAACCGTGGTGATGCAGTCTTCTTTGCAAGTATAGGGCATTTGAACAAGAGAGTTGATAGAACTAACTTTCTTACGGAGACTACAACCCAACTCTTTAGTCATCATACGATGAGAGAAGAGTCGTTTAAGGTTGATGCATTCGACTCATATATAGGCACCGGTGTACTAGGTCGTTTGAATGGTAAGGATACCCTTCTTCAATATTAAGATCTTCATTTTCTAATTTATCTTTGTTTTCCTTTTCCAATCTAGATGAAATCGCTAAAGAAGACCTTGCGGCGGCGCAGATCAGCATAGATAAGAATCTCAATATTATTATCGGAGATGCAACCCTGAACCGTGCAGTTGATATCATCCCAAGGTTTGAACCCAAAAGTAAGTCCAATTGTGAACTGAATTCTCTTGTGACAACTCGTACCATGCTAACTTTGCCCTCCTTCTTGAAGAATTCTACCCACAAAGCATGGCAGGTGGCACAGCAACGAGTGAAGCTGATAACCTTGTACGAATCATGAAGGAAATGAATGAGCAAAATTCGAACCATAGCAGTATTCATGCTAATTTATGGAGCCAAACATTTCTTGACTCACAAGAGCGATCTGAACGATATCTTGAAATATTAGACAAGGTTGCCAGCAGCAATTTAATTCCAAAGACAAGACTTGGTCAGCAATTAGACATGACATATAGAATGATTAAAGCTGCAGCAACAGGGCAGCGCTCAGTGAATCGTGATGTGATTGCTTTAGAAATGGTAAGTGCTCATGTGTGTGCATATCATATGTTCTTGAACATAGACAAGTATCTAATCTCATCTTTTTTTCCAACCATAGGGAGGCTTTGATCAACATTTCTCTGGTCTACCCGAACTGCATGCGTTGTTTGACGAAATAAACGATGCGTTGTATGGATTTCAAAGGGCACTTAAAAGTCAAGGCCTTTGGGATATGGTCACGCTGGTTCTTCACTCTGAATTTGGTAGAACATTCACTATCAATGGAGGAGGAGGTACTGACCATGCTTGGGGAGGCAACCACATGGTTATGGGAGGACTTATCCGTGGTAAGAGAGTTCTTGGACAATATCTTAAAACATACGATCCTCTCTCCAAGTATGTGACTGGACGTGGAGTGGCAATACCGACACTTCCTCTTGAGGCACAATGGCATCCCATCATACAATGGTTTGGGATCAGCGACAATGAAGCCATGAAGCGTATCCTACCCAACCTTGGCAACTTTGGTTGTGACATTTACTCCGAGAAGGATCTTTATATCAATGGTACGGGGGGTTTGTATGGTTGTGGAGGAGATACTGTTGAGTTGAATCAAGTATTTGAGATTGAACAGCCTCGAGAATTGACCGCTCAGGAGCAGAAAGACTTCTGCTTTGTTGTTACACAGTCCTTGCTGCCAGACATACAGACTTTATGTGTAATTACACAACAGATCATCTCAACTCCAACAGAAGCGGCTGATACTGATTATCCCTACATGTTAGATGTATCCTATACAATATCATCTAATATGGATGGTGTCAAGAATACCATTATAGAGTGAGTTTCGTTTGCTTTATTTACTTCGTTGTTCGAATGGAGATGTCATACTAACTAATCCTTCTATTCATACCACAGCAATGTAAACACTGAAGACTTTCAAATTAAAGCTTTAAGCATCTTGCGGATGAATGCGAGACTTCAACCGGCGGAGGTACCTCCGTCACCTTCTCCTACCCTGTCACCATTACAACCAGGGGAGACGAGATCTCCTTCTGGAAGTCCAACTTCTAGCCCAACAAGATCTACAACATCTCCTCCGTCTTCATCACCGTCTACATCACCATCAAAAGAGGTAAGTATCTATTTTGAACCTATCGTGAGAAACCAGGTTGTATATTCGCTATCTATATCAAAACTAACTCACATTACGTGCTTTCCCTTCCTCTCTCCATATGCTCATCTCACAGCCAACAGTAAGTCCAAGCAAGGATCCCTCTAAAGCACCTTCAAAAGCACCTGTTGTAGGCACACCGGACCCCACAACGAGTCCGATACCAACCGTAGGCGTTGATACACCGCCAACACCAACACCTCCGCCTACAGTAGCTCCAAAGACAGCAGCTCCAGTTGAAGTTGTAGCCAGTCTTGAGGCAGATGTTGATCTTCAATTGAATGGACTGACGTACGAAGACATGAATGAAGACGAAGAAGCGGTGACAGTATTTGAAAGTGAATGTGCTTCTTACTTGAATCAAGAGTTGAACTTGATTGAGAAACTCTTTAATGGTATTAACTGTACATTGACGTTACCTTCCGCTGGGCAACGTCGGCGTCTTGAATCAGTACGTACTAGAAGAGCAAAGCGTCACCGTAACCTCCAAGATATAACATCAACATTAAAAGCCGGTCTTATTATTACAGCAAGATCCACTTCAGAGAACGATGATACCTTTATTGATCTTGTTCATGCTGCATTTGACCAAGCTCAAGAATTGAGAGAGATGTTAATAGAGAAGAAACCTGAAATCTTTGTCAAGTTATCTAGTATTGAACTTGATCCCCCGGTTAACGATGATGATACATCATCATCAACAACATCAACAGTGTTACCATACACTACCAAATCGTCAAAGCGACGTCCAAAGGCAGGTAAGAAGGGAAAGGCAACAGCAACATCACCTAGCACTACGAGTTCCACAGTTATACCAGCATCGACTAAAAGCTCAAAGTCAACCAAATCCTCTAAAAGTAGTAAAGCGGCATCTGAAAACAGTGACAAGCAAACAAACGAGTTGGAAGTAGAACGACATCGAGTTCGACAACATCACAAACCTACACTTCCTAACAACCTAAATGAGGAGGAAGAGAGTTAGAAAAGATATATCATAGTTTATAAGTAAATCTAGGAAAAGAGTTTGTAGAATGCTTTTGTCGATGCATATATAGTGTATTATTTTGTCATGATATATTAATATATTTCTGGAAATGGAGAAAGAAGTTGCCGCTGTTCCATCCAGGGACCTGGATAATCCTCTAGATACTGATAAAGCTCTCTATTCTTTTCAGCAAATATTGGCCCAAGTAAATTCCATGCTCGTTCAGATACAACTTTCTCCTTTTGTGCACTGGAAGATGCGCGTTGTAACGATTTGAAGATGAAGAATGGCAACAAACTTCTGTTAGTACATGTGGTCACAAGGGCAATCAAATATAGGCAAGTGAATGCCAAAGAAAGTGATCAAATAAACGAGACTTCATATTGAACGCAAACTCATACAAATGAACAATACCAACGCGGACTTTCCTGTCATGGGTGTTATATCTTGGCAATTCACCATCGAATTGTTGACCTAAAAACTGTTCAATCCTCCACTGTGCCCTCATGATAACTAAGTATTAGTATCTGATCTCTATTAAGGAATGAATTAAACTTCTTTATATGATCGACATAGAATCCAGTGTGATGCTTTACTTTGTTTGGATTGCTTAACCTTTCTACTAATACTTCTGCGTACTCTTCGAAAGTTGATGCTATGTTGTTGTTGTACGCATGTGCATGATTGTATAATGATAGTTCTCTGGAAACTGGTTCTCGTATTACTAACATAACTTTTAGTGTGGATAATGTATTCTTCGACACTTGACTATATGTTTCATATATACGTTCTGGATATGTAAGATAGTCTGGCGTCGCATCCATTATCAATCCAGTTGTATGCTGATGTCGTTCTTTAATGCAATGTTCAAACCTTTGAGAATAGAACTCAACACCTTGGGAGTATCGTTCGTCATAATCAAAGTAGTGTACTTCTTTACCAAAGTATATCTCGTCTCTTGGGAAAAGCTTTGCTTTACATATACCACCATTAAAGAGCCAGTGAGATATCTAAGAAGAGATAGGTAGAGGCATAATATCGGACATTCAATATGTAAATGTATCTATATGAGACAAGCAAACAATCATTATATAATATAAACCTTACAGATAAAAACAAACACAAAAGCATACGTACACTTGTACTCCCAGCCTTTTGTGCACCTAAAAATAATATATTTGGTAATATCAAACTATTATCATCATATCCTTCTCCATACTTGTATTTGTTAAAATCCTCACGTGTTATTTTGGAATTTCTATTTATCTTTTCAAGTGTTTTTGGATCTGATATTAGTTTTGGCCATAAACGACGTCTATTTGTTATTGTTCGGTTGTAGTTATTAGTAGTATCATATTGATTTGATGTTGGTATTATAATATCATGTGTTGTGAAATGTAGTTGTTGGACTGCAATGATGCACAAAATTATAAACCCAATAAACACTGACAAAAACATCCTTTTTATCCAGCCGGAGCCTCTTAATGTTTGCAAATGCCTTACACTCTCTCTACTCTCATGGTAAATTGCGAAGTTTTTTATATCAGCCCTATCTACTACATACCCGCCATGCTACTACTTTGCTTTCGACATCCACACAAACTATTCACTGTTTGATGATATGTAATTAATCATCCATGTTGAATGGTCTGGAGATAGATGGGCTAGTTAATACAGTTTACTTATATCACAAGTAAAAAAGGGTCATTGACATTAAAAAATACTACCTCCATAAGTATACCTTTGGTAGAGGCGTAGAGGAAAGGAAGAAGAGATTGATATAGATATCAGTATATTTCGCAAAAATATGAATAAGCAAGAAGATGGTATAGATTTCTTACCATACCTTGTTATGCCAACCAACTTTACGAATGCATCATCTACTCATAAAAGAAGTAGAAGTAGGTCAACATCGGCTACTCGAGCTAGGGCAGGGTCAACAATAAGGTGTAGTAGTAGATCAAGATCGGCAAGTAGATCTAGATCATCATCACAGCGGTCATTATCAGCTACTCGAAGTCGTCAACGATCAAACTCTGCAACTCAATCATTATCTACAACTAACCGCAATACTAATAGCAATAGTAAGCGTCGTGAAAGTATGGGATTAATACAGCGAAGACGTTCTTACAAAACCACTACATCTTCTTCTTATTCTTCTTCTGATATTGAATCAACAACACCTAATGATAGTATGATAAAGTATTGCAACATACACACATCAGTTAAAATACGTAGTGGTAAATGTCCTATATGTACTGCCGGGGAGATTAAACGACGGAAGAGTTTGGATAATAATAATAGTTGTGGAGTTACAATGGGCAAGTTGAAAAGAAGAGTTAGTAGTGATAGTTTAGAGAAGAAAGACGATGGTGTACGTCCGCCGCCATCAGTAGACAAGTTGGAAATGGATAATGATAATAAAACAAAAAATATAGATGTAAATGTTGACACCAACATTGATCAAGCTACCACAGAGGAAGAAGTAGTGTTAGATGAAAAATGGATGAATGCATTGAGATCTATTACTTTAGCCAATGAACAAAAGGCAAAAGATAAGTCAACAATAGAGGATAGCACCATAACACAGGAGGTTGCAACAGATCATGATATACTAATAGATACTCCGAAAGAAACAGACGAAACTGAAGATATAAAACCACTTCCGGCATCCAATGAAGTACCAATGCAAAGTAAGACAGCAACAACCAATCAAGCTCTTACCGAATTACAACAGATTGTATCAAGAGCTACAATGTCCATTGGAAAGTTTACCGTGAATAAGAAAGACGAAGTTGATGACGGGAAGATTGATATAGATGACAATAGGGAAGGAAGTGCTGAAGATGATGACGACGATGATAACTCTTTCTCCTCATTTGCAATGAATGAATCAATTGGAATCAAAACATTTGCCGAATCCAAGGATGAGCAATTGCCGCCACATCCTACATCTAAACAATCTCTACCACAACAAGAAGGACTAGATGTATTGGATACCATATCAAAGCCTACAGGAAAAGAAGAGGTAGCCAACACTACCTCATCACACGCATCATCATCAGACTCATCAGTTACCCTTTCAGTATCTACATTAGAAAGTTGCAATTCATTGGCAGCACCGCCGTCTATACTGAACAAGATTAAGAAGAGTCATGCACTAGCACCAAGTATGCATAATTCACCTACAAGTGTTATGGATACTAAGACTTTATATTCAGAAGAAAAAGAGGAAGTGGAGGATGATGAAGGTGAAGGTAGTGAAGATTTTGGAAGCTCTTTTTATATTCATGAACCAAAGAGTTATTCAGAAAAGAAAGTGGCAGCTCAAATCATAGAGGATGACAAATCCAATGTCACTTCTTCAGTTCACAAACCTAGCAAAGTGGAAGAGATTATTGTTGAAGATGTGACAGACAGTGATGATGAAGAAGTGGAATCTCAAAGTCAGATTACATCCCCAGCTGTCAAGTGTCAAGTGCCCAGTGAGGAGGATCAACCAATCAAAGTTAAGGAAGAAGAATTGGCTGTCGTTCCTGAAGATTTTAACGATGGTAGCGACAATGAAGAAACACCATCTTCTAGTAGCAAGATCTCGTCAACATCGCCTCCGAACAAGTCTCGACGACCATCCTTCTTTTCGTCACTAGTGCAAAATGTTAGATCAAGATCAATATCGAGATCACGGAGAAGATCTAAGAGTCGATCAACATCCCGTACTCGAAGTGATCAGGAGAAAACAAATGAGGTGGGTAAAGAGAGCAGTCCACCGGTGGACTCATCTACAGACTCGAGATCAGATGTTAAGCCCCAGAAATCAACCTCCTCTCCAAAACCCAATATAGAAGGTCAACCTGTGATTGATAATACAATACATCGCGGTCCAATTGCACATCCAAGCTATCAACTTGGGGATGTAGGTCGTGACGAGGATATGATAATCTTTCCCAAATCAAAGACAAGACAAAGTCGCAGTCGAAGAAGGAGACGAAGATCAAAGAAAGATGACGGCGATACCTCAAATAGTGATAGTGATGATGACGAAGACCATTCTCGTAGAAGACCCGTTTGTCAGGTTAACATCTCACTGGCTATAGGCCAGTTGCGTCATCTAGATGCAGCATTTGGTAAGTCGTTTCATCACTACGGAGTATATACTTTTCTGCATCTACACAACTAATGGAAACAACCTCTTCTCATTGCAGTTCGTAGATCGAAAGGTGGTTGGAGTTATGCGATCGTTGCTGATGGTAATCATGATGAAATTAGATTTGTCGTCAATGCAACTGCTTCAACTAAGACCATACCAAAGGAGCAGTGGAAGTCTTGTATCAGAAGAGTAAAGGTCCTTACACCACGCGAGGGTGACAGAATTCCAGAGCCTAGTCCTCAGAAGCGCAGTCTCGGTAGATCAAGGAGTTTCCGCCAAAGAGGCAAGAGAGGCCGATTCGTCTCACCGTCTCCGACAAGAAGGAGTGTTGGAGTTATTAACATACCTCCCACCATTATGGAAAGTCGCAGTTACACCTAAGACCCTTCAAGAGAGCAGCTACTTTCACTAAAAATTTGGGTTAATACCAGAAAGAGTTTATTTTCCTAAACTTGATCTCTTTAATTTGTTAAGACCAGATTATTCACTTCCACAACTTGACGACATATATAAACATCTTTTAGACGTGGACCAACATTTTCTCTATAGCTAGGCCACGCCCAAAATATATTGAAGGGGGTGAGTAGTTAAAGTCATGCCCCAAACTAATACAACCCACCAATCGAATCGAAATCTGACATCCTCAAATAAGAAAGAAAATTACTCATATAACACCAGTA
>Ga0214477_101194_pt1 | contig 13870 bp, 11 predicted proteins | sample M1_20Mar14CPVII9_FD_165058 | JGI IMG/M metagenome (GOLD analysis project Ga0214477, IMG submission 165058) | Marine eukaryotic communities from Monterey Bay, California, United States - M1_20Mar14CPVII9sort6BwellC16 | ecosystem: Environmental > Aquatic > Marine > Unclassified | place: USA...
GTGAATCTCCCCCAACTTCTTTACGATTCCTTCACACCAATATACTTGTAGTCCTCCCAAAAGCACAGCCATACTCAACAGGTACCAAAGGAACCATCCCGATCCTGGACTGAATCTTTTTACTAATTCAAGAATATGATGGACGAGAGACTGAATTATTAGACACACTAACATCCATGCGAGAAGGTGATGGCTCTGATGATGATGACGATGACGAAGAAGATGATGAAGATTTATCAATCCCATCAGGTCGTAAATCAAAGTCTGGCGTACCGTTGACATTACCGTTACCATTAGTTAAATCGAATGAAGATGAGGTTAGTTTATTAACTGAGAGTAAGGCATTTAAGGATTCACCAAAGGAAAGTAAGAAGAATAAGGGTGGACCAAAGATAAGTGCCTCTGCTCGTATTGGTGCTTTAGGTGCAGAGTTGCCAGAACCAGATGATGATGCACCCGTACGCGAAATTAGTGTCCATTCCTATGATGAGGCTGATGAGAATTATAAGAAGAAACGGAGAAGAGATTTAGATACACTTGATCAAGAAGAGAAGGATGCTAATCGGAAGAGACGATGTTTATTCATTATCATTTGTTTGATTTGTTTATTATTCATTATACTGGCTGTGGTACTTGGTATACTCTTCGGACGGCCAAGTAATGACGACCCAACTACTGGCATTCAAGAACAGGATTATTCCGATAGGGATGTCCCACAGAAAGGACAAACGAATAATAAACCCAACAAGTCTAAGAATAATGATGGATATGATAAGAATGCCGAGCCTAGTTCATGTAATACCATCACACCTGATATGATAACACAATTGGGTGTGAAGAATTTACAAGGGAATTATCCCAAGGTTGATATTGACGGTACGTCTGCCATTGTTTCGACAGGTTCTGGATATATAGCCTTCTTTACATTGAATCAGGATACAATGATTTGGACACAGAATGAAGTGTTTGAAGTACCAAGTGCTGCTGGTGATGTAAGTTCGGTAGCCATCAGTGGTAATACGGCTGTTGTGGGTGCACCTGATGCAAGTACTGATCTAAACACAGTATTGGGCAATGAGTTGGAAACGGGAGCCATTTACATATATGAGAAGCAAGAAGAAGATGGTACATGGCGTCAACTTCCTGGTGCATACATTCCAGAAGAATACAAGATCACAAACTTTGATCAATACGTCGAAGCTGACTTTGGTTACTCTGTTGCTATTGAGAATGATATTATTGTTGCAAGTGCTCCCGAGGAGCGGAATAGACAGGGTAGTATTACAGTCTTTCATAAAGAGAAGGATGATTGGAAGCAAGTTGGTAAGAAAGCAAATCCCGCAGGTTTGTGTGGAACTGAATACTTTGGCTATTCAGTAGCGATATATAAAGATATGATTGCAGCGAGTGCCGATTGTGATGTGAATATAGTACTCTATCAAGTGAAACGTTTCAATAATGGAAGTGTTTCATTATCTTTGTCCCAACAGCTTCAAATGGTTGCGGCAAGTTGGGGTGCCGTTAGTTCAATATCAATGAGTTGGGATACTCTCGTCTACTCGACTGTCTTGGGAGGTTTGTTCTATTACAATCGACAAGATTTGGATACAGGATCTCGATACTTTCGTAGTCAAGAGATGAGCTTTACAATCCAAAAAGATTGGGGACTGTATGAGTATCCATTGTCGATGGATGCCAATATGTTGGCATTAAGTGTGAAGAATAATGTACTGATATATACACAAGACAAGTTCAGTAAAGAGTGGAGACGTGAAACGATTTCACTGGCCAACTCGGGAGATTATGTGGGATATAATGGTGCCTCGCTATCGATATCAGATGGTGTGTTGCTCGTTGCAGGTGACCGAGAAGTTAACTCTTATGATTTCTTGGGATGTGTACGTGAGTCGTCTGCTCCGACACCCTCTCCATCATTCTCTCCGACAGAACTACCCACATCACCTACAAATGAACCGACGTGTATCTACGTCAACATGGAGTTTGATAAGTATCCTCAAGATACAAGTTGGGATATCACACAGGCCGGAGATGACTTTGCCGTGTCCCCGGCATTTGATGATCAACTACGAGATTATCTCTCCGAGGTTTGTCTACCTCCCGGGAACTTCGTCTTTACGGTGTATGACGTTTACAGTGACGGGATGTGTTGTGATTGGGGTCAAGGCTCGTATAATGTGACCGATGCAGAGGGATATCTCATTGCTAAAGGTGGTGCCTTCGGGGAGAGTGAAAGTACACAATTTAGCATGCCATTTGATCCACGTAATCCAGGGTTCATTGAAGATCAAGAAGAAGAACCAAGTCCGGAAGACCCTCAGCCTGCAGCTCAGCCGACCCCTCCAGTGCCTACTCCACCAGTACCCGTACCACCACCTGATGATGAGGATGATTGCTATACGCTTGAGATTAGTATTGATCTGGATCAGTACCCTGCAGACACTCGTTGGGAAATCATACCACAGGGTCAGAGTCGTCAAGTACTTGTGGCTTCTCCTGAGTATGACGCATCACAGGCAAACACCAAAGTTACACAGAGTGAATGCTTAGTAGAAGGTACATATGATTTCATCATCTATGACGTGTATAGTGACGGAATATGCTGTAATTGGGGAGAAGGATCATATCAACTTGCCTTTGGTGATGATATCGTCGCTAGTGGAGGGTCGTTTGGTGCAGATGAAACCAAAACCTTTGTTACTCCTGGAATAGCAACATCAGAGCCAACTCCAGGGATTGCAACACTACCAAACAATAAGTAAATATATCTGGGAAACGATGTTGAGAAACTATCTAATAGGTACGCTCAACTACTATGTACATCTCTATCTACCTATTTATAAATCCTGAACGTAATTGAAGATAATCATATAAAACTTGCCACAACACCAAACAAAGAGATATGCTCTACAAACCAAGACGTTTTGTAGTAATTGCCACCAAGTCTTCTTCTGATACTGGTGATAGTTGTTTGTGGATCTTGGCATGGACGCACGCTTCGCAATCTTTCCTATGCTTATCCCAATTAGCAACATGACACTCCCTCGAACAATACTCGGTAATCATACATCTACTACAGACAGATAAAGACGCACGCTCCTTCTCCACATTACAATTGAAGCATCTAGCCATCTTTGGGGTTGATTTCCTGGATTCTAAGTGCATTCTCTTCAAGCATTTGCATGTTACTCTTTTGCGGTAAAACTTTAAAAGATCACGCTCATTACTACTAATCCTAGCTATTAGGTGATGTCTTTTCAATGATATGGCTCGGCCAGCTATAGCTGAATCGAAATCATTTGTTTTACCATATTCCTCAATAACTAAAATAATTGCACTAAGCTATTAGCTGTCTCTAAATGGTCATTAATACCCTCTGTAATCAAGATATTGGTACCATTTCTAATCAAAATATCCAATACCATCTTCCGATAAATCTCATTATTAAAAACCTTTGGATATGTTTCAACTGCACTCCTCAACAACAAGATCCCTTCTTCCATGGCAGTAAATTGCAGAAAGTAGTGATTCATGAACGCCGCAACCGGATGGTCTTTGTCTGGTACTATCATGGCACAACCATGGTCGCAACCACTCATGAATAGCATACCGGACCACATATTATACATCACGTTCATTGCTCTATCCGTCTTCTCCGCCTGTTGCTTTGCTTTTCTATCCTTCCCTTTGTTTCTTTTCCTTGAACTTGAAGGCATACTTTCAATACTTATTAATTGTTTGACGTAATTATTGATTATTAAACTGCCAATATAACCAATCTACTCTGTTCTACAAAGAGAGCAGATTATAGTTTGAATTAGAGATGTAGAACATAATACGCCCAACAGTCAATCAGTATATTATGTTATGTTACTACGACCACAGAAGATAGGGGTGAACAAGTCTACTTGATTCAAAGCCCAATGCACTCTGCACTCTGCACTAGGCATATCTAAGTGGAACTTAAAATACTTGAAAGTTTCATAGATAGATAATAAGTTCCAAATCTTTTGCGATTGATTGAGTTGATGGCTTGAGGACTACTTCAAGATAAGATGGGTGAGGCAAATAGACGTGTGCTATCTATTCAAAGTCATGTAGTATCTGGCTGTAAGTTGTGTGCATAACTTGTGCACTTACACATAAGATATGAGATGTGCTGCATTTCTGACATCAATATAATCACTTCATCCACATCAGATGTGGGTAATAAGGCTGCAGTATTTCCATTGCAATTATTGGGCTTTGATGTAGATATTATAAACTCTGTTCAATTCAGTAATCATACAGGATACCCTTTCGGCTTTGAGGGTGATGTATTAGATGGAGAGAGATTAGAAAAGCTTGTTGATGGCATGGAGAAGAATGGGTTGTTACATGACGGCTCAGATAATGGAAGAATTGGTAATATCTTAACGGGATATATCGGTTCCGAATCATTCCTTCGTGCTGTTGTCAATGTAGTTCAAAAGCTTAAGAGACTGAATCCAAACTGTCGATATGTATGTGATCCTGTGCTCGGTGACATGGGTAGATTTTATGTTCCTAAAGAGCTAGTGGATATATATAGAAAGGAGGTATTGCCATTGGCAGACATAATCACTCCGAATCAATTTGAGGTTGAGCAATTAACTGGGATAACTATACAATCTCTTGATGATGCTCAGCAGGCATGTGATGAGCTTCACGATTTTGGTGTATCTACAGTTTTGATAACAAGCATAGTATTTCCAGACAAAAGCGACGACACAATAATAGATGAGCAACTAAAGCCACCGTCTGATTCTATTGGCATGTTTGCATCACGGAGGATACAATGCAATACACATACAGAGCAACCAAATGATTCAGATAACAAAACAACCGAGCAATACATACTCTATACTCCCAGATTAGAGGGCCAATTTACAGGCACTGGGGATGTTTGTGCATCGCTCTTCCTTGGATGGACTGCTGATAAGAGTGATAATGACGAGGGAGGGTCACATTTAGCACAATCATTAGAAAAGCTCGCAGGTGCAATGCATTCTATAGTTAAAAGAACGGCAAGTGCAGCCAAACAGAAGTCATCAGATAACTCCGACGGAAAAGAAAAGGCAAAAGTAGTGGCATCGCGTGAATTACAGCTGATACAAAGTAGAGATGATATATTGAATCCAAAACAGTCATTTCGTGCAATACGCGTGCCATGCAATTTGGTGGACAAGCCAGATGATTAGAACCTAAACTAATTAGAGAGATGAGATATTTACCTAAAAACGATCATTTTTTATGTACATGGCCTGGATAGAAGTCCAGTCTATATAGTTTCTAGTCGCATCCAACACGACACACATCTTTCTCCTTTACAAATTGCAAGTGTTATCATTTGCAATATTTCTCATTCGTTTGACATCTCCACCTGCAACTGTTATTTGCTTATCAGACCTCTTCTTTCAAATAATGTTTCCTCTTCTATTTGATTTGAGCTTGGGATTGTCGAGTCGAGTTCCGTAACACTTCTTGTTCCCAACTCAATTCACCCGCCTCCACTCTTGGGATAGGATCTCTCTTCTCATATCCAATCATTGCCTCGGCCTCCCAATCATGATATCTGTTCATCCATTCCGTGTATTCAGGATCAACAACTTTATGTTTCACTTTACCCGAGCCAGGGAATGGTTTACATTTGGCAGTAAGTCCTGATACTTCTTCTAATTCTTTCAACAAGTCGGCAGTTCCTCCCATGTTGAGTTCCTCATAACGTTTGGGAAAGAATGCCTTAACTCCATGGAATGTAGGAACCTTTACAAAGTTACGAATCTTTTCCGAACGTAGTTCTGCGATACTTCCATAGGCACGGTGTGATTCGTCATTCTTGAGTTCGTACATGTAGTTGCTATATCCATCATCCTTGACCGAGTCTTCGGCACTACAGGGTATGACTTCATCGAACTTATACCCAGCCAAGCAACCCCACTTATCAATGTGTCTATCATCCTTCTTTGCATCTTCTATCTTGGCATGATCTTTTGGTCCTCTCGGTCCAACCCATGGTTTTGTCACAAAATCTTTCCATTCCATACCGATGTGTTCGTGGGCATGATGTGGACGTTCTCTCATAGCCTCAATCCAATCATAGGGATCTCTAAACATTGCAATTACTACAGCTGATTCATTCCGGACAGTAGCATCATCAAATTGAAACCAATGTTTAAACCGAGTAAAGTTTGTTTGTACATCTATTTGATCACCAAACTAAAAAGAAGATGAGATGAGAAAATTGAGGTATGAAATCTATATTTTGCAACAACATAATACCCCCAAACCCACAAACAAAACTTACACAATCTACTAGATGGTCAGTAATCCAATTAGTACCTGAATGTCTTTCCCCAATCAAGTTAATTGTAGTCACTTGACCTTTATCTTTGTTGATCACGGGCCCGATATATTGTTTAGTAGTGGCCTTACTGTCCTCTGCGGCAGCAATCTTTTCTACTAGATATTGTGTTACTGCAAGATCAGCCATCCTATCTTTTGTAACATTAACTGACGTTTGTTGTTTCCGCTGCCGCAACTGTGATGATTTACCATCAAATTTACTAACATCGTTGCTATAAACTGACGGGCTATCTAAATCAATATTTAACTCTCTGCTTGTCGAGCCCCACAACTTAACACCACCTCCCTTATTGTTATCAATACTACCAATTAAATAACCAATATATACTAAAGTACCAGCAAAGGCAAGTAAGTTGAGTTTCCGTCCTCCTTCTCTGGAAACTGGTGAAGGTGGAGGGGATACTCGTCGAAGATCGCCACTGCTACCGCTTGTCTGTACACGTACCATTATCCGTCTGTAAATCTTGCAATATTATAAAACCCTACTGCAGATCTGCAACCACAATCTATCGCGCGCGCGGCCGACAACAAATATGTATCTATGGTAAACCCTATGACAATCCCTACTACTCACAATACAATCTATACCGCCGACTACAACCCCTATTACTTTGATGAAGATTGGTGATATGTAGAGCGCGCAGAGATTGACACGGAAAATGAAATCGGCGAAGACCGTTGGCCAAAAAGATACCTCTTTTTCTTCATGTTTTACTTCGATGGCGCCGCCCGATGAATGATGTTGTTGTTGTTGTTGTTTTTACCATATTGTTAGTTGTTGCATGTAGTTGCCGCGTGTATGGTGTGTGAATGGTTGCAGTTATATACCTATTAAGATAGTATCAATTTTCGCGGCGGCGATGTGCAACAGTATAAAAATTATAAAACTGCCGCTGCAATATCATCAGTTTTATTATTTAATGTAGGTTATTGTCATTAAGCATAAGCACAATAGTATGAGTGGCACGTCAATTATTCTAAATGATGTATGTGAGGTTAATGATATGCTGCAGAATATGAGCACAGCTGATAAGAATGGTGTATTAATATGTGACAATTGTGGTAAAGAAGGTAGTGATAATATGAATACATGCAACAAATGTAAGATGACAAAGTATTGCAACGCTGCATGCAAGAAGAAACACAGACATAAACACAAAAAAGACTGTGATGAACATGTTAGACTTGCAACTGAGAAACGTAACAAAGAAGTCAGAATTGCTGCTGAGTTACACGACAAAAAACTATTTAAGCAACCACCAGTAGAGGAAGATTGTCCGATTTGTTTTCTACGAATGCCTTTACTTAGTACGGGGAGGAGGCATCAGACATGTTGTGGAAAAACTATGTGCAGTGGATGTATTCATGCAATGAATGAAACAGTAACATCAGATGATAAGAATGTGTGCCCCTTCTGCAGAGTTCCAACGCCTGCTTCAGAAGATGTGATGCTAGAAAGGGAAAGGAAACTAGTGGAAGCTGGTGATGTTATATCAATCCACAATTTAGGACTTTGTCATAGGGATGGTTTACATGGATATCCACAGGATTATACTAAGGCATTAGAATTCTATCACCAGGCGATAGATCTTTTGGTCATGCTCAAGGATATAATGATATTGGCCATGCTTATATGAATGGTAAAGGGGTTAAAGTTGATGAGAAGAAGGCTAAATATTATTGGGAGCTAGGAGCTATGGGAGGGTGTACAGGATCAAGGTACAATTTAGGTATATTTGAGAGGAATGTAGGCAAAATGAGTAGAGCACTGATACATTTCATTATTGCAATTAGAGGTGGATATGCTGCCCCTTTAGAAATGATCAAAAAGTTGTACTCAGACGGCTATTTACCAAAAGGTGCTTACACTGTAGCTTTACAAGCTTATCAAGAATATTTGTCGGAGATTAAGAGTGATCAGAGGGATAAAGCTGCCGCATTTGATGATGAGTATCGTTACTATTAACTTGCTGATCAATTCTAACATCTAACATACATTACGATGACTTAGCTGCTTTACACACAACCGCTTTGTATGTATGCATATCATCACAAAACGGCGTATGCATGTAGTAGACCTCCATAATTTGGTACAAGTGGTTAATATAAAGACAATAGAGAATACCGTCATATATAATGCATTACTAAAGGATATTAAGAATGATTACTACGCTCTTTTATCAATGCACTTGCTGATGCTACTCCACTGTCGCTTCTCCCAATGGTGGAAGTTGACTAACAGAAAGGGATGTTGCAGGAGCCGGCACCTTGAGTTGCTGGACGGCAGCTAGCTTTGCTACCGGCTGACTAGGTGGTGGCTTAAGTTGCCCTGCTGCCGTCGTTGTTGGCTTAGTTACTCCACCAGCAGCGGCAGCCAATTGCTGTTTCTTTGCCAGAACTGCCTTATTAACTCGTTCTTTAAACTTGTTCCTTCGGTGTGTATTCAAACCTGTCAATGTCTGGAGGTTAGATGGAAGCTTCTCTTCTGGTGGGCAACATATCGTACATGTCTTGTTATCCTCGCAGCTTACTAAATGATATAGCAAATGCTTAACTTTTCGACACCATGGGTAAGGACATAAATCACCATTGGCAAGTAGACCAGAGCAGTCTCGAACATGTAGCATGAGGTACTTGGTACTGTGACAAACGTCTCGGTGCTTGGCTGATTGATGTCTGTGGAAGAAGAGGAAACATGGCAAGGATTTGGATGAGACTTATGACACGAACTTGACCCATCAAACACAAATAGAAAAGGGACGTCTAAACTCACCTTCCAGGACAAGTTGAGGCATGTTCAATCAAAACCAACAACTTCCGTGCTTCATCATCACTCAGCACATCACCATTATAATCATGTCCAAACTCTTCTCGATCCATACAATCTTCACGTGTTACCGAATCAATATCACCATTCTCATCAGCTACCAATTCGGCCACTGTTATCTTCTTATTACCCAGTTCATCTTCTTCATCACTACTTTCGGCATAGTTTACACCACTTAATTTCTCGGCACTACCACCCTCACCATCACTTTCATCGGTATGACTAACATCTGAATCTGAAAAGCTTGATGACTTCCGTAGGGCCATAGTAGTGCTTGCTGCTGGAGCCATTACAGCTTGCTGAGTATGGTACTGAACAGGCTGATGATAAGTTTCAGCAATACTTGTCGTCATGCCTGGATTATAAATTTTGGTACTCCCCGAATCATCCAAGTGTGCAAGTAATGCAGGATGGTATTCCATGGCATTAACAGGTGTTGTAATGTCAAGTCGAGGAATCTGTTATAAGAGGGTGACAATTTAGAGGAGTGGAGCGTTGGTGCGGGCAGAAGAAGATGTTCACGAGATGTGAGTCAAAGACAAAGGGCACCACAATATACATCTCATTTCTCATATAAAAAAAAACTTACCTGTGTCTTACCACACTTTGGACATTCCTCACTACTTAATGCCCACCAAGGGTTCATATTACTATTACTCGGATAACTTTCATTACACATTGCACATATATATTCAACTGTTCTTTGATTTGGTGGCTTTTTAGGTTGTTGTGGTGGTGATGGTTTTGGCGGAGGAGGAGGAGGTTGTGCTATTTGCTGCTGCGGTTGTTGTTGAATTGTGTGTGTTGCAGCAGCTGGGACAGTGGTGGTTGCAACAGGCTGTTGAATCACTGCCCTATTAGCCTGCGTACTACCACCAACAGTAGTAGTTCCTCCACTACTACTACTCCCACTACCACTAATCTGATTACGTTTACGTACCCTCCGTCTTTTACACTGTCTCCATCGTGCCTCCTTTAATCTCATATCAAATGATTCATCATTTGATAAACTTGTATTATTATAATCTAATGATACATGTTTCTTTTTTGGTTTTTTAGCTATTGGTTGTTGTTGTTTTGGTGGTATTGAAGATGGACGTGGGGCAGTTATTGATGATGGTTTAACTGCAGCGGCATGTGCACGAGCTGCCAAGGTAGCCGGGCCCACACCAGCCTTTGTTGTGACACCCCCGACAGTAGTAGTAGCCAACCCGGCAACACGTGCAGCACTAGCCTCCAATTGTGCTAATCGTATCCGTTCCTCCTCGGCATTCGCCACTCCTCGGACTGCACTTTCATCAATCAAGCCGGGATGCACGCCAGACACTGCATTAATTGATGATGGTACCTGTGTTGATCCTGGTGCTATGCCTGCATACAGTATTGGACGTTTCGATGGTGATGTTTTAGATGTAGTATTTGCCGTTGTCGAGGCACTATTTGTTGGATCAGGAACAGATGAAGATGTCGTTGTTGCACTACCACCACTAGCAGTATTACTCCCCGGTGGACCAAGTATCCGACCATGCAATCGACTAGTTAATGAACTCCGCGCTCCACCAATAACCTTACCATATTGAGACGGCACAGCACTACCCACTGGTTTCTTATGTTTGAGTAATTCAGCCTGTCGTGCCTTTTCTTGAGCTAGTAATAATGCCTTTTCCTGTGCCTTACGCTTCGCCTCGACAGTTGCCGTGAAGGTCCCGCCCGATAATGATGTTGAGACTGGTGCCGCTCCGGCACCCTCGGTAGCCTTGCCAGGTTGAACAGGTGCCGTGGCTGGATTTAACTTGGCACCCTTTTGTGCTGCCAATTGTCTTGTTAATCGTGCCTTCACTGGTAGTAGATTTGCTAATATATGTTCTTCTAATTTGTGTACTAATTCTTCACGTTCCTTTGCTGTTGTTATTGGTGTGGTAGTGGCACTCTCTCCTTCTTCTTGATTTGGTGTACTAGCAGCAGCTCCATCTTTCTTTTGGTCCCCATCCAATGTATTATCGGATACCTTCTTAACTTCTCCTCCCTCTCCCTTGGCATTACACTCTTTTTCTAAATTACAACCCTCGGTAATCTGACGTATCGTATCTTCTAAATGCAATATAAATCCATGTAACTTTTCCCTTCGTTCTTTACTACCGGCTGCTTCTGTTTTTACCTGTCCTGCTGCTGTTGTGCTTGTAGTTGCCGTGCCATTGCCGGGGGCACCTAACAATTGACGTTCCAGCTTACGAAATTCAACTAACATGTAATGTAATTCCGATGAATACTTATTCTGTAATTGATCGTATGTTTTTACTTCCTTTTGTGGCTGTTGTTGTATTGGTGCAGTTTTGGGGATTTGTTTAGTATTTTGAGGTGGAGGTTTAGCTGTGGGTTGGAGTATTGCTTTGGAGGTATTAGAAGATGCTGCCGCCGTAGTATTAGCTGTTGTGGTTGTAGTTGGGATAGTTTTACCATTAGTTGATTCAGTTTTTACATTAGTTTCCTCAGTTTTTATTACTGTTTGTGTTGGTTGAGGCTGAGTAGATTTAGACGAGGCATCAGACGACGATGATACCGATGGAGATAATACCGTTTTAGTAGCAGCTGCTGCATCGGGCTTCTTTTTAGATGCCACCATTGCAGCCGATGCGGCTCCAGCTGATATTATTGGAGGTGGTGACACGTCTTGTGTCTGTTTTTGTTGTATAGTATTAGACTTGACTTTGGTATCCTCTGACGATGCCTCCTTAGTATCTGTGGGTGGAGGCTCAACCTTTGCATCATTATCTTCCGTTTTAACACGCTTTGGTGGCGGCGGTGGTGGTGTATCATCCTCTGTCTTTATCGAGGCCTTACTACCATTAATTGCTTTATCATTATCATTTTTATTTTTTTCGTTTGTAGTGGTTTCATTTGTTACGTCATCATTACCCCGTTTTCTCGTACTACGGCGTAAATTTGTCATCCTTTTATGTAATACTATTTTATACTTCTATATCATACTGTCAAATTGTATTTATTTATTATAATAGCGCCGTCATAAACATACCGTTTTGTTAGGTAGAAATTTCCCATCACGTGCGTACCTCAATTGCTAATTTAGTTTGTGTTTAGTCGCAACGCGTTTGCAATACGCGTGGCGTGCCACACCTCTGATTCCATCTATGCGCCAAGTTACGTACTGTAACTGATCTTCAGCGACATCGCCGCCCAACTTCAACTCTCCCAAATTTTCTCATTTTTGACATCCACATCACAATCTCTCCTTACTAACTCTCTCCCCCCGCTCTTTGTATTGCGTTTGTGAATCAATACCTACTTCGATCGAGGATATATAAACAACGAACAAATACTTTACAGCTCATCCCCCCCTTCCGCCGCCGCTTCATTGATTGCAAAAGAGGATACCCTCGAAGAATATAAGAAGATACTTTGAGACATCATCTCGTCTTCGACTGATATTATGTGCAGAGTTACTTTCTCTCCTCAAGTTAATAATAATAATGTCGATACGATGAGTAAACAATATACCCCATCGTCATCATCGTCAGCCTTACGACGAATGACACCATTCATTATTTCAGGATACATCGTCAATACAATTCTATATCTATCAGTCAAGAATCTATTACCATCAACACTTGTCGCTGATGAACAATATTGCCTACCAAATAATAGTGAAGAACCACAGAGTCGTTGGTGGTTCAATAATAATAATGCCGCAACAGATGATTGTGACAGAAGAGACCTATTTAGTTTTCAAATAGTATCATTAGTTAATTTATCTTGTCTTGGTCTTCTTGGCTTCTTTACTTTTTACATTACCAAACGCACATCAAAAGCATTACCACAAACACCCCAAGGACGATACTTTGGTAATAGTGTCAATGTTAATGGTGATGTGTTATTAAAAGAAGCTGATTATATCAATGCTGTTATAGTTATCTTTCAAGGTTGGGATTTCATAACGAGTTTATTCTTCGAAGAGCATTGTACAATGATTATGATGACACATCATGCTTTGGCATTCATTTGTGGTTTCTTTTGTTTACTTTATGATGTAAGTTTGATCTTGTTGTGCAATGTATGCTTAGTTTGAAAGAAGATGGCAAAGCAAAATGTGCACATCTCATATGCTTTATAATGTATATCTCTCTTTCTTACTTTCGATTTGATATATAGGTGAATCCATACTATGCAGGTAAGTGAAGAACGAGCTTCCTTGATTGGTACAATATCTGTTGAATAATATCATTCTTATATTTGATCTCTTCTTCTCCTCTCCGAGCAGTCTACTTTGGAGGAGTTAGTGAATTCAGTAGTATTTTCTTATGCATTTCACAACTCTTCCAATATTACCCACCATCAACTCTTTCATTACCCGATACAACTCTATCAACAATACTACATACACTCGAATCGTTCTGTCAGGCCATGTTCGTATTAACATTCTTCATCTTTCGTATCATCGGCTGGGCAACATACTCATACATGTTCATTCAAGATTCGGTATACATTCTTAAAAATGGATTAGTAAAAAGATTCAGTCCAGGATCGGGATGGTTCCTTTGGTACCTGTTGAGTATGGCTGTGCTTTTGGGAGGACTACAAGTATATTGGTGTGAAGGAATCGTAAAGAAGTTGGGGGAGATTCAC
>Ga0214477_101198_pt1 | contig 13823 bp, 11 predicted proteins | sample M1_20Mar14CPVII9_FD_165058 | JGI IMG/M metagenome (GOLD analysis project Ga0214477, IMG submission 165058) | Marine eukaryotic communities from Monterey Bay, California, United States - M1_20Mar14CPVII9sort6BwellC16 | ecosystem: Environmental > Aquatic > Marine > Unclassified | place: USA...
TCAGATGAAGAGGCGGTCAAAAGAATGAATAAGTTAGTGGAAAATTGCAACGCCGAAGCAATCTGCGAGTTGGGAATGTATTACAGCGAAGGCGCTTTTGGGTTCCCACAAGATTTTGTAAAGGCAAATGAGCTATATCAAAAGGCAGGGGAGCTAGGATGTAGTGCTGGATTTTTGAACTTGGGTAATGCCTATGACAGTGGAATGGGTGTGGAAGTGGAGGCGACAAAAGCTCACTATTATTGGGAGCTTGCAGCTATGAATGGGAATATAGGTGCAAGGCATAATCTAGGTCTCAGATTAGTCAAAGTTGGCGATATTGATCAGGGAATGAAGCATATGTTGATTGCAGCCAGGGCTGGGTCACTATATTCTTTGGAAGTAGTTAAGGTTGGGTATAAGGGGAAAGCCGTGACAAAAGAAGAATATGCAAATGCTTTACGGGCATGCCAAGAACGACAAAATGAAATGAAGAGTGATCAGAGGGAGAAAGCCAAAGCAGTTATGGCCGCATCTGGTCTCATGCGTGCCGACGAATTTGGTCGATAGTTGAAATTAGAATTTTAATAACATGATGGAATTGTGGGAAGTAAGTGATATTACAAGTTGTAGGGAAGGACATACGAAAAAATAATCATTTAACAACAACGATTATATAAGTAGCTATGATACGGATATAGTTAATCCACTATGAGAGTAGAGAAGGAGAGGGATATATTATCCCACTACCGTATCTTTTTTAGGATACTGTATCTCCATGACTCACCAAGATTTGTTATGATATTATTTAACTTTATTTATTTGCTAGGGCACGGCACACGAGATATCTCCTACTAATACCCTAGAAATATGAAGTCTACTATCCTCATTCTATCAGCTTTTCTAAACACTGTCATCGGGTTTGCACCGGTGCAATATTCGACACGTCTTTCAACGTCATTGGTGAGCATTATTTTTTTGCTCATATCATGTGTTCATCTTTAGCAATGTGGTATGCAGTAGTTGCATACTTATCATATATTCATATTCGTCTATACAATCATACCATATTATAATATCTTAAATAACATATCATTGATCTCATATATCCTTCCTGTCTGTATCACTACAAACATAAAACAATACATAATAGGCATTCTTTGGCGGAGCAAAAAAGTCAACAATTAAATCATCACCATTAGCAACCGAGGCATTAGAATTATATGATGCAAAGTACAACAAACCAACGAAGCAATACTTCTTTGAAACGTGGGGCATGCCAGCATCATATGAAAAGCCTGCCAATGCAAAAGAGGGGATATTTCAACGACAGAATACTGATTTAATATCGGCATTTAATGCAATTGCTAATTTATATGGCGAAGATAATGCACTTCAAATGGTTAAGATTCAGCCGGGCATTTTAGCATTTAGAAAGGAGAACTTTGCACCAAGTCTAGCAGCATTTAGTGAAGTATTTGGAGAGGAAGAATCGAAGGATATGGTTATTAGAAACCCAGGTTTGTTGTCTGTTAATCCAAAAAGCGCCGCAGCTGTTGACGATTTGACAATGCAATTATCATATGTCGTGCAATATACTAGACCAATCGGAAATGCAGGTCCTGCTATATTATTGGCATTAGTATGCGTGCCCGGTATTGAAAGTGCACTAGGATTAGAACGTGGTGCATTCTTAAGCTCTTTGTTTCAATAGATTGTACAAATATGTACAGATTGTGCACAGGAGAAGAGAGGAGCGTATTGTTATGTTGTCCAAATTAGAAGCAGAAACGATACATAAACAATCTACTTAATGAAAGGTTGTACAAAGGTTAATTTACTTTTCTTGAGAGTATCAATTAACAAATTAGACAAATCTTCTCCATTGAGATCGAGGAGATGACGAGGATAAATTCACAGATTAGAAATGCTCAAAGGAGTACTGGAAGGACAATAGATGATACCCTCACCGTCCACTCCATCACAAAGACCAATATCCTTGGCACTTGAAATCCAGTAGTCTTTAGAACCTTGAACGATATCAGTCTTCTTGGCATCCAGCAATCTAAGATCAGTGGGAATATGCATACATTTGGGTACATGATCTTTCATGAACCGACCGAAGGCACGGTAGGTACATCCTATGTTTTGCGGAGCAATGATTGAGCTCTTGACACGGTTCTTGCGATCAAGATGTTTACACCATCCGCCTATGTAGTTTGATATATATGATGACGACGAGAAGAGGAAGATGTTGAGACGTTAGTGTTAGATTAGGCATGATAGTAGCATACTATGCAGGTAATATACATATGATATTGAACATTGATAGACACACAACTTACACTGAAAGTAAACACGGCCAGATATGGAACGTTTCACCTCAAGTACTTCACGACGAATATGAACATGTGCACTGTTGATCTTCCCTTTATCATCATCGGAGTGTAAAGTCTTCTCAAAAGATGTATCCTCTGGATCATTGATAGTTGGAAATACACATGGCTTTGCAGTCTTACTTCTTCTACTACTACGGTCCACTTCACGACAGCGGCATATCTTCTTGGCAGGACGAGCTACTTCAATGAGCTCAGTAGGAGAAGATGTGGGCGTGAGAGTGATGATAGTACGATCATGCTTCTTAGTATTGGTAGCAGTAGTAGTAGAGATACTGCTCATCATGGGAGACGACGATGAGATTGACGATGTAGGACTAACTGGATGGAAGATTCGGATAGTAGAATCATCATCATCAGTTGTTGTTGTATCAATATTGATATCATATGAAGTGGAAGGAGTAGCAGAAGGTGTAGTAGTAGATTCACCAAGACATGTCAATATCATGGCCGCTTGCAACTCATCGATATCATCATCATCGTCGTCATCGTCATGATGATGCTTCCAGTTCAAGTTCTTGTTGTGGGTACACGGCGGCGGCGTCATGATATGGTATATGGATAGTTAGGATGGACGGCTTTGCTGCTATGATATTAGTAGTGCACCACAACAACACTGCAACGAGTTGAACATTGTGCCATCTGTCAATAAAGCCACAAAAGGATTGCAAGAGGTGAAACAACCAAAAATCCTCTGCATGCCAACCCACAGATGTCATACAAATGTCGCTGTCTTTACGACTACTTCGTACTTATTTCTTCTCATCCGGTACAAAGTGATTACTCCAGATGTGACAACTCGTTCGGCTAGAATTGAGCGTTTGAAATTGCAATAACTTCTTTGTTTATAAGGCTGCTAATTCACAAGAATGAGACAGTAGAAGTACACCCTACTCCACCATTTACTACCTCCAACATTTACTACTACCACTAACTATTGCTATATTGCAACATGACGACGACAATGCCAACGCTACCCAACCAACAACAAGAACAACGAGATGCTGTTGCTCGTCGGATTAGTATTACATGTTCAAATGATTTTGTACCACCGTCGACACCCACAAGAAGTCATGACAGTAGTATTGCATTCAACAACAGTACTAACATGCCGATGCTCAACAAGGACAACAAGATACCAATTCGTGATTGGTTCATCATGCACAGCCGCACCGATAGTGAATCGGCAACATGCCATTATTCACCTCCTACTCATCTACCACTACATCCCGGCTATGTTATGATCGGCGGCTCTGATTCTACTGCCAATAATGCCAACACTAACATTTGTCGTGAAATGAATACTGGATGTTCAATGTTCACCAATCCTAAGAACAAGAAGACGAGTCCTACAAGTGCTAATAACTCTTCATATGATTCGAGTGATATGAATATGAAGAACAGTGAGGAGGACTTCATCCTCGTAACTCCATCCTTCCCTGATCTATCTTTGTCAGCAACTTCTTCACTGGATGATATTGATGTTAGTGGTCATGGAGATGATATGGATGATGATAGTATTGATTTGGATATGGATATGATATCTATTTCATCATCTCCTCCTCCTACTACAATTCGACTTGCTGCGAGACCTCGAAGTTTCTCACCATCCAACTCGGAGGCATTCACTCCATCTGTTGTGCATCGAGTATCACCAATCAAAGAGTTATCAACCCTTTTCTCTTCTACTGGATTGAATACATTTACTCCTATTCAAGTACAAGATGACAACCATGATGATACTACTACTAAAACATCATTTAGAAAGAGCCCTTACCTGTGGTAGCTCCTTCTCCCGAGTCTGAAGAAGAAGTTTGTGACGTTATCTACTGTCATACCCCATACAACTATGTTAAGTTGTCATATACATCTATTCTATGTTCTATTCTACTTCAATTCAAGGACGACTTGTAATCAATATACTTCTCTCACTTCAATCTCAATGGGAGAGAAAAGATACCTCAAGGAGCTCGTCTGTTCATATTTATATATTGATCGCATGTTTGATATTAATTGATACCGGTGAAAAGTAAATTAAAACAATGCAATCTATCTGTCAAATAAAGCTCTGATTGCAATTAGTTATTCGATATTATAATGATCATATCATGTCACAAAATCTTTAACGCCTTCGGTATCCTCTATCTTGTTATATTAGTATGATAATGATATGGTCTATATTAGACCCTCGTCATGAGAAGCACATATTATATGTCAACTAAACACTCTCTAATATCAAAGTTTGAATAGACTTATAAACACTACGCTAGACGTGGACATATCACATGCTTCATACACTCTCTTTGATGTGAGATTTCTAAACACAAATCTCTTCAGTTAATCAAGTTTAAGATATTCATACTAACTCTAAAAACTTACTTTATATATCATATATATGTTCATATATTACACAAGACAACACATCACATATCATTACTATCCAAGATATGTTTGATGCCGGTATATTCATTACCATACAAGTTGAGTAAAAACTGATGATTAGCAGGAGTAAGAAGAGTCTCACCTGAGGAGTAAGACATTGAACGAGAAGTCAACATAGGATACATGTTATATCCCATCATGGGCAAAGGTTGAAGTGAATACATGATCTGTTGGTACTGCCATGTATTGTGGTAGTGGCTTGGATACATGCTACTGGGAAATAGCAGACAAGTCACCCCGAGTTCAGAAGTACTAGTCGGAGATACAAGCTCAGCCGCATCAGCTCGACTCTGGATATTGGGTGATGTAGTCGTAGTATCATTTGCAGTTGGTCGAAGAGGATCACCTCTACAACCAATACCTTCTTGATCATCCTCTCTACGACAAGGAACAGTAGCAGTCAATACTCCCCCAACTTGACTGTTTGAGACTTTCACCTTGACATGGACATCCTTTGTCATATTTTGATCGGAGTCTTCTAATCTACGCTTCTTTGCTCTACTACTGTCAATCACTGCATTGCTTGGCAGCTTGTATTTCATGATCGACTTCCGTGCCGATTGAAGATATGTCTTCAACAACTCCAACTCGGCAGCATCATCTTCTGCCTTCTTCTCGGCTGCCTTGAGTTGAGTCGTTAACTCTTCAACCTGCTTCTTTAGATTTGTGTTTTCTAAATCAGCGGCTGCCTTCTGGGTAGTGAGAGTATCAACATGACGAGTAATCACATCATCATTCAGTACCTTCGTCTCTGCTTTCTCAAGTTTGACAGTTAACTCTTGAACTTTATCTTCCAATCTTGCACTTTCAATCCTAGCCTGATCGACATACTTTGAATGACGTTCCTCTTGTTCATTCATCTTACTCTCCATCTTTAGAAGTAAGAGAGATACCACAGCATCCAATTCAGCTTGCTCGTCAGATGATCGGCTATTTAAAGGACATTACATTTAGTATAAGTATTAGAAACATACAATAGAAAGTATATTTACAATCAACTCACCCTTCTAAAGTATCCTCCCATTCCTCGGGCAGATTGAGTTGAGAGTACTTCTTGTCAACTCTATGAAGAAGATGTGACGATTGTATAACATGTGCATCATATGCCCGTAAAGCATCTGATAAAAGAGAGAAGGGACGTTCTTCTCCATCGATATTAGCAACATACCATCCAACTGACCTTGCCCACATGTCGGACGACTTTTCATCTACTACATTTCTTACACCGATCCACTCCTTCTTCTTTTTACTTTTCTCTAAACGAATAGTGAGGAGGTAGTCTTCCTTGTTGAATATATATGCATCTTCAAGGTTATCAATCACATCACCGTCATCAAATCTAAATGTTGATATGTGTTGTATTTGTATTGTATGTTGATATGTGTATATGTTGATGTTGAGAAGAGAAGAAGAATATGAATAAATGTGTATATTAATATCCCGATACAAAGATACCTATTGCAAAGAAATATATACAACACATAGATATACATCTTATCTAGTACTCACTCAATATTATACAATCTCAACGGTCCATACTCTCCTCCGCTACCATCATTGTCATTGATATCCTCCCGATAACTCTTCACCTTTCCAGGATACCACGAGGGAGTATCTCCTCGGTTATCATCAGTCCAATAGGCAGCATATACTTCATCTCCCTCTTCAAATAGTGGTTTGAGATGTTCCTTCTTCTTGTTTTGCAATTGTTTAGAGCTGGTTGAAACACTACATGAACGCTGGAGAGGAGTAAGGATACGCTTCATATTGATATCACTTGAGGAAGTGGAAGAAGTAGAGGTATCTTTCTCTCTACTCTTCTTGGATTTGATCATATCATAAAGATTAGTATTAGCTGTATTCATTGTATTATTATTAGAAGATAAATCGTATGTTATCTTGAGTATCCGAGAGTAAGCACCGCTATTGCAATAGTATGAGATGATTATAGCTGAAGAAAGTACTTACTATTGCTAAGTCGCTGAGGTAAGATACCTCATGTCTTCTTTTGAAGATGCAGCCTCTCTACAAAATAAATCCATAGCTAAGAGACACCACAGCACTGCTGTTTATAGCCTTGTGGATTTACGAGTGGTGGTTTGGGCAATGGATTTATTTAGAGGCCTTTTGGTTGCATGAAAGTCGTAAGTGTGTGACAAATTACGATTTGTACCGGTTCTCACTGTCTTTCTTCGCATGTGAATCAAGCTAAAATGAATATGTTGTCTGCATCTGAATAAATAAATCCATGCGCGATTTCGTGCAGGGATTTTTTCTTTGTAGCCTTATTTGAACTTTACATGTCGGTGTTTATATGTCGGTGACAGAATGTGTGGTGCTCAATGAATTCACATAATTTTACAATCTGCCCAACCAAAAGTCAAAACTCACAACTCACACCCACAATCATACTAATACAATATGACCCAGTCTATTGCAATGACAAGTAGTCTCTCTTTTGCAGCGGCAGCTCTACGCCGTCCTACGAATAATCAGGTAAGTGTATATATCGTCATAATATGTGTACTGATACGCTGTGGCCGTCGGTCATCAACAATAACAATCGACTCATATCATGTGTCATCTTTTTCTTTGCAACAATTATATCCTCTCTATACTTTATATATCAACACAGATGAGCTCGGCATTGACCAACAACATCACTGATTTAAAAGCTGATGCAGCACCGTTTACACCACCCCCAAAGATGGGAGGAGTTGATCAATCGGGACGTTCATCTGTACTATCTCCTAATTCAGTGGTATCTAATCTTTATCACAGAGCAGACACTCCATATTGTGTAGTCATTGATCCACAAATCCCCCCAAAGCCATTACAACAACGTTCACGTCCTTATAATAAACGTAATGATACGACTTTTCAGTCTATTGATACTGCCGCCACTCGTCGCCACGGCAGTGCTAGTAGGTCATCTTCTAGTACTCCCAAACCTCAAAAGAATAAGAGCAAGAACTTCAAGACAGAGCCGTGCAAGAACTTATCCGAGTTAGGTTACTGTAAATACGGTGATAAATGTCATTTTTATCACCATGAGAGGGAACGTCGTGAGAGGGTTGGTGATAAGTCGATTCCATGTCTACTTGGCACCATATCTGGAATGTGGTAAGTTTCATATCATGTGTTCATATCATATGTTTATATCATATGTTCAATCTTATGCTCACATCATATACTAACACATCATTATCTTTAATATCTCTTCACTAATACTCATACAGTCCCTACGGATCTCGTTGCAAGTATATGCATCTTACAGGAGTCATGTGTGAAGTTGATAGTGGTGCTCTTGTGCTTCCACACCTCACCAAGGCCACGGGAAGTGCCGCCGAGCCTGATCCTCTCTACCACCAGAAGACCAAGGACATTGAGCAGACCAACCCCATCGTTGCCAACCGACTCAATAACAAAACATTCATGGATACATTCAACTCGGTTTGCAATGTTGGTGCCGATATCCTCCCTCGTATATCCTCATCTGATAACATGAGTGATATCGTTGCAACCACCCACAATGCCACCGCATTGAATGAACTTCAGAAGCTCTGCATCGTACTGCAGATCACTCTCAATGATACCTTCGTGTACAATCCTGAGAATTGTAAGTAATATGTTTTGTGTATGTCTCTCTCCTTTGTCATATAACACAAGCACATCTCTCAACAAACACTCATCTCCTTATATCATTATATTCTTCCTATTTCAGGCTTTAACGGTCAGCCATGCATGACACTACAGATGAAGTTCTTCCGTCTCGTATCCATTGATAGTAGTGGAATGTCGATTAGTTCCCCAAGTGACGTAGTCGTGGAAATTGATGCCTACACATACCAGTCAGGCAAGATTGGTCCTAGCCCTGATATGTTTGTCAGTGCTCAGGAGGTCGTCTTTGACTCTAAAGGCAAGGTCACATGCAATCATTCGATGTACGTACTGTCGGTGCTGTCCCGTGTTATGATGTCTTTCTATCTCCTTGTACTAATGCTCACCCAACTTGCATTACTACTCATATTATTATTAGCTGGTTTGACGCCGCCATCACTATCGGCTGCTCAAGTACCAAAGCAAAGAAATCGTCCCAAAAGGATCAAGAAGACGAGTGGGATATGAAGGGCGAGAGTCTTTTCGTCGTGCCAAACAATGAAGAGTTCAAGCTATCCCTCTCTGCTATTGCAACATCACCTTATGTTTGCATGCAGACCGTCGAAGATCTTGAGACTGATACCCTCATCAAGGGCATCCTCAACCATCGTATTGCTGCCATCCTCTTTAGCCAGTATAGTTTACAAATCGATTGCATCAAGACCGAGGCTGAGGACATTCTCGAAGGGTACCCCGGGAAGCTCGAGAGGTTGTACAACGCCCTCGAGGGAGAGTTTAATCTCTTGTCTAATGAATGGAAGAGTCGAATGTGGTCGTCTTCTGCTGATACGAAGAACCGCATGATCTACTCTCCTTCTCCTTCTCTCAACACCGTGGAAGGAAGACTGGATACTGCCCACATTTGGAACTCGTTTGTTGCCAACCTCAGCAGCACTGATGATTCCACTATCGTTCCCAAGAAGAGCAAGCGTCTCCACTCGGTCACCACAAGCCTCGACCTCGACGACAACGACGACTTTGTTTGGACCATCCTTCCCAATGCCGTTCCTAGTATCGAGCGTGTCGATACCAAACTCGTAGGCTTATTGAAGAAGTGGGAGGGCGTTGTTGAGAGTGAGCGTATCTCTCGAGCCAAGAAGAATGCTGCCGCATGAGACGCTTACCTCATGTTACATGTTACTACTGCCCCCCAAGAGAAGATACGCTCTTCTGCTACAGGCGTCAAGCGACGCAACTATATGTTTATGTATTATTATTAAATTTGGTAAATGGTGATGCTACACCATCCAATCTGACGATGAGACGATCTTTCTTTCTTGATTAATGGGGAAGAAGTTGTTATTGTTCTCTCAATTCATCTTATTCAATCTAACTTGGAATTAATTGGTACTGGTGAAAAGTAAATTAATGTCTTGTTGGATATTGACACATGTTGTAGAAACTATTCTCTTTTAATCTTCCTGCTTATCATCAATACCACCTCCAAAGTAAGTAGTGACCGTCTTGACCTTGCCATTTACAACATTTTGTTCCATCTCAAACGATCCTTTAATATCAGAGGATATAGCGCTTTGACCTAAGATTATACCATCTGTATTACGCGGAAGAAAGTAGGCAATCACGCCCTTTTGTTTTGTTGACTCATCATTAAGGACTGCTTTGGCAGTGAGAGATAACAGCTCACCTCCGTTGGTATTTACTGCAGTAGTTGTTGACATATCGACATCACTATCTGGCTTGTCATCTCCCAAGCAACAACTAGACTCAACCACGATGGAAGTAACAATGTCAAACCCAGATTTTCCAGCCTCTTGTTTTGAATACTCAGTTCCACCCCACGGTGGTGATAAGAATATACCATCTAAGTTGGTTGGGAGCAAATCTAATCCGTCAAGTTTATAACCTGCCTGTTGATGTGATTCATACGGTCTTGACGACTTCATATCTAAATCTATCAGTTTACCCTTGTTGTAATGATTCAATACCTCAACAGCATCTGCATGGATGAATACAATATCATCTTTGTCGACATTGTATATTGCCGCGTTATTGGCTGCCATTTTCAATCTTGATAAGTTGTTATCAACTGCAATTACCTTGACGTGAGGGTACTGCCCTTCCTTCTTCTTCTCTGCATTGAGCCTTGCAAATGCTATTGAATTGCCACCACATCCACAAAAGACATCCAGTATAGTGATACTATTCCTTTTAACACTGCTATTATTTGTAGATTGTTGATGACCTCTTTGACTTGATATCATATTATTGATCATCTTCTCAGCAACATGATTGGCAATACTTTCAGGTGTGACACTGTACCACATTTCACCATCATTATTATCATTCACATTATGAATTTGTATACCCTCATCATACTTTGAAAAGAGTCGTTTACGTTGTGCCCAAAACTTATCTGGAACTACTGAGGTTGGATATGGGTTGAGTATTCCATCACCATTGTTGCCATTTGGCAAATGAACATATGTGTTGCTGTTTTTACTGCTCTGTTGCTGTTGTTTACGTCTTTTTATCCACTCTGTTGGACCTATAGTGGATGAATGACGCTTGACTGGTATAAATAAATTCTTCTCTTCATTGTCTACCTGCATAGTTGATAATATCTTCCACGGTTCTCTGTTCTTTGAATATTGAGATAGAAATGCCTGTGTCGGCCTTGCAATGTTGTTTGGCTGTTGCTGCTTCTTAGCATCTGTTTCTACTTGTATAGAAGATGGTTTGATATCATCATTCAACCTGTCCACTTTCCCACCGACACCGCTAATTGTATTATCTGCTGCACTTATTGTATCAACTTTTCCCTTCGGAAGTAAAGGTTCCTCCTCAATCTCAACACGTGTTACAATACATGTCAATGGTGCTACACAATTAGCCGGTATACGATGTATACTCTCTGAACAACTTTCTATCCAATTATGTTGTTTCTTTATATACTTTGCATGTTGCTGTTGCTTCTTGGACTTGTTATTATTTTGTTGGTTGCCTTTGTTCTTTTTCTTTTTATTCTTCTTTCGACGTTTGTTGCTTGATGGAGGTCCATCGTCGTCTAGCAAGGGATTGTTGTTTGAAGTATCATTACTATCAGTATTAGAAGAGGTAGTATCTAGTTTTCTCTTGTTGGTTGTATTAGTAGATGGAGTTGCTGCAGTGATATTAGTACTTGGTTGTTGATGTGTGGCAACGATATTATCATCATGAGAGTTCGATGAAGATACCTTCTCTTTTGTTGTATCAACCATATCTGTTGTGTTTGCTTAGAAGACTTTATGAAATTGCGCATGTACATCGGCAGTGCCTTTGTCTATATATTGTGCTGATATACTCCTTATTGAGGAGATTAGAAGCCACCAGATCAACAATCATTCAGTTCATTTATTACTGCATTGCCAAGAAGAAAAAGGATACCGACAATTATGTGAGTGGAAGCACACTCACAAAGACAAACAACTAATAAATCCCCTCTGCCATTCAACACCGCTGTCATGCATTGGCTATGTAATTTGATATATACTCTCAATGGTTAATCCAATCATGATGAGTTTTATACAACAACGAAGTCATGGCGGCGTGTGCGGTGCAAATGATATGTGCTTATTGATATTTGACGACGATGATGGCGAGAGTATCACGATAGATGAGAACAAAGAAGAAAAAGACAACAGTATCGCCACTAAGAAGAAGAAGATAAGTCTACTAAACAAGTGGAAGAGTAATCATCGTCGTTCTACTGTAAGTATCATTCGTACAGATCATTCTTCGAGCAATAAAATCAGCGGAGCTAAGTTGTCATCTACATTGCCAACAATCAACGAGTCGAGAAATGATGTAGAAGAAGAAGGATTGATGATACCGGATGACATATCAGAATCATCATTTAATGTATTAAAACGTTATATGGGTTGTAGTCCAATACCATATGGGACGAGAAGATCTACACTAACAACGAGAGACCGTGATGATAGTCACAATCGAGTTGATGCACAGTCAAATGAGATGGTCAAAGAAGATATCAAGTCTACACAACTGCTACCACTAACATCTGTTATGTGTGATGAAACTAGGGATGATATAAAAGATGACACATCAGAAGCATCATCATTAGATGTCCTGTTAAGATATATCGGCTGCACTCCAATATCATACTGTGATCATAAACAACATTCAACAACAATCATATCATCTCAAGTCAACGAGAATAGTAGAAATAATATCAGTACCAATCTATCACACATCTATGGAAGTTGCGAGATAGATGATAGCAATTCACTTCTACCAGATAATGACGAAGAAGAAGAATCAATAGATGATGTTACACCGGAGCAAAGACATGAGTTGCTTATTGAAGTGATTAAAGAAATGATAGCTGGTAGTAAAGAACAGGAGAAGAAGATAACTAAAGAGTTTGATTGTGGATACAAATAAAAGAGAAGAAAAAGAGATGAGAGAAGATCAGATAAAAGAAGATAAAGAGATGAAATCTATTCAGGGAATGTCATCACCAAGGAAGATGCTATTCAAGCGTTTATTTGAAAAGAGGAGACAGTGACATAGAGCTAAACAAAAGAAACGAATCTATAGTTTACAGTCGACTTTACATCCGAAGCTTGCCTGTAATGTATGACAATGTTTCACTCAAATCAACATTGATTCCTTTTGCCTCCATCTCCTTCTTCCGTGCCTCCAAGTAACTCTTTTCAGTAGTAAAGTTTAGCTTTTCGTATTTGTCTTCAAACGCCCGTACTCTAATTGCTGAATCGTGAGCTAGAGCTGCATCAGTCTCAAGACAATACTTCCCAAGCCGAAAATGGGTGAATCCAACGGTCCAGAACCGAGCAGTGAATACCCCCCTGGACAAAGAAACACCATTGTATATAGATGATGCCTTTTCAGACTTGTTCTTCTTTAACACCAACTCTTTTTCACTACCATGATAGTTGTAAAACAAGTTACTCAACATATCAGACTTCTTAGCTACCGCTGGAACTTTGCTCACGTAAGAAGTAAGATGAACCAACGCCTCTCCCAAATCTACTTCTACAGATTGCTCTTTCATTTCCTTCTCTCGTGCCTGCAAGTAATCTTCTTTAGTACCAAAGTTGATCTTCTCATAATGTTTCTTCAATCCCCGTGCTCTGACTGCCGAATCATAAGCAAGAGCTGCATCAGACTGGAGGGTGTATCGGCCGAGGCGATAGTTGAGAAATTGAGTCGAGGCGTCGGACTCTTTCTTCTTCTTACCTACTCCATTGTAACAAGATAGTGATTTAGAAGACTTGACGCTCTTCTTCTTCAATACCATTTGCTCTTGGCTGCCATGGATATTGTAAAACAAGTTATTCAACATTTCAGACTCGATAGAAGGCACTT
>Ga0214477_101199_pt1 | contig 13801 bp, 8 predicted proteins | sample M1_20Mar14CPVII9_FD_165058 | JGI IMG/M metagenome (GOLD analysis project Ga0214477, IMG submission 165058) | Marine eukaryotic communities from Monterey Bay, California, United States - M1_20Mar14CPVII9sort6BwellC16 | ecosystem: Environmental > Aquatic > Marine > Unclassified | place: USA...
GTATGGAATCGTAGCAAGGCATGGGAGGCGGCTGGCTTTGACAAATTAGCAAAGGAGATGAAGAAGCCAAAGCACAAGAAAAGGCGTACAATGCAGGATATCCAGAATATGAACAAAAAACGAAAGAAGCTGTAGCCGTATGTTTTGTTGTGATTTAAAGAGTAGGTAGGAAAGTAAACAAGAGTATAAAGGCCACACATGCACACGTCTACAAGTTACCGCGATTGGCACATTCAGCCATTGCAATATTCATGTCTATATTGCCTATTATCGCCTCAATTCTCGACCATCAAATCACATCTATTGATTGACCTTTTGCTCTGTTCACCTTAAAATTTATTGGGAGTCTTTGATATAATGGAAGTCTTTTTTGACAATAATAGAAATCCATCAATTTACTACTCCTAGAGTATATAGATAATGATTGCTATACTCTCTTATCTTATTTGGATAAAGCACGATGGTATTAATAAACTTCTCCTTGACGCCGTGATCATATGTAGAAGGCTTTCTCCACGGCCGGTGCTACTTCTTCTTACTTCTTATGAATAAAATACAAACACATCACTTCTCACTGGTTTTGCAATGATTGGCCTCTCTCGTCTTCTTTTGGATAATAGCACGATGGTACCAATAAACTCCTCCCTTGATAATAATGGTGTCGAGCAAGCATCGGTGACTTATTTCTACAGTTATGCTGCTGCCAGCATGAGGCATAGCATTTATTGCCCCATCAACGAAACAATAGGAGGCAGTAATTTTCTACCGCCCCCATCCATTTTATAATTTATATTATTTATGATATCCTCCTCCGTAACAACAAAATCACAAACCAAGAAGGAAGAAGAAGCAAAACTGCAATACCAAACAAAGACTAAACATGAGTAGTTCCAATCAAACTAACAATAACGATGCAAAGGATAAGAAGAAGACTGCGCCGGATTCGATATATCAGAGCCAATTTTCAATGAACCTCAACCGTCCATTCATCAGTGCTAGTCGAGCTCAAACTCTACGTAAGAAGTGGCAAAGTAATAACCAATGGGACAAATACACTGAGGGAAGAGATCTTCCTTCAAGTTACAAGTATGTTGCTGTTCACACCAAGAGTCATCAATGGTTATCGTCGTTGCCGAATGTACACGATCGTCCTTCTGGTTGTATCGTCGAGATTTCGTGGATGCTATTTGATGATGAAGAGAACTGTATTGAATCTAAACAATATCTCCTGAAACCTCACAGTTATGATGAAATCAATCGAATGGCTACGAGAGAATCTCATGGTATTGCAACCGAATTGGCTAACAAACACGGCAGTGATGCGAATTCAGTTTTGAGTGAGTTTACCACCATTCTCAAAAACTTGCCACAAGATGGCTTTGTTATTGCACATGGTATGAAACGAGAGAATGCAATCTTCGAATACAGTCTAAACTCAGAGCAGTTGGTTGTATGGAAGGCAGCTCCAAAGTGTGATACATACGAGGACTCTTTGGTGAAGTATCTACCAGCTGATGTCAAGAAGAAGAATACAAAACATCTCCAAAATATGAAATTTGGACTTCATATTTCGAAGTTGCATGGTTTCATTGGCGGTGATCAGGAGATTAGTATTGATGTGTATATTGCTTCTGTTTGTGTCCAGATGACCTGGGATATCTTTTCGTACTACAAGTTGCATGCATCGGACGCAGAACTTCGTTGGCAGCAATACAAACCAAGACCAAAGCATATGCTTCCCTCATCTGAAGGTGCTCGTCTTCGTGCAAAGAGGATGAAATATGGACTATAAGGATATCTGTTATTGTTATGGAGTGAGAAGAAGAGAGTAGAAGTAGTGAACTAGAATAAAGCGAAGTAGCAGTGAACTTAGAAACTAGAATAAGTTAAGAAGTAGTGATTATGATACTAATATATCAAAATACTAATACCAACATAACCATTGCCTTACGTCGTGTCTCGTACATACCTGCAATTGGCCTTAGGAGGCAGTAAATGCTGAACTGCCCCTTCTCATAGCCGGGTTCCCTAGACGTCTAGGCATGAAGAATTTCATTTTTTTATTTGCAAAATTTGTATACTTTTGGCAACAGATTTCTTGCTGTAAAATCAAACGCCAAGCGCCACTACTTTAGCAGTACGCCTCATATTCTAGTTATACTCTCGGTTCAATAACAATAGATGTCCAATATCATCAAAAATACTAAAAAAAAACATTGTTAATACACGTATCCTACCAAAAAGTTTGGCTCAAAGACAGAATGAAGTATGTGACGATGAAGTGAATTATATAGGTGATATGTGGTGTATTGTGAAGAACGTGATAAATTAGTGGATATTTCAGACATATACTAATGATTAGTCCGGCTATATCTATCAATATAGTTACCAGTAATATCCACCTCGGTCCAATACTACCCCAATCCATTAGACACTTGCTAACATGTCTAAGCAATCTTAATTCAATATCAACAATATCTGATGTTTGAGTCTTTATTCCCAAAATTAACCATATTTTATCAATTCCTTATGAAGTATTCTTTGCCCACTGCTTTATATAGTGCCTTCTGAGCAAGTGATAGTTGTTTGTATCTAACAGAGACTTCTTTTTGAAAGCTCTCTAGCCCTTTAGACGCTCTTGTCTTCTTGTACTGTGGCCTTTTATTTACATAGAGTTGTTTCAATTTACCATCTTCTTTGCAGCCATTTTCATTTAACCAATGTTGTAGAAAGTCTTCTATATTGTCGAATACTTTATCGATACGATGCTCTTCTCTAACTTGAAATTTAAACACCTCCCAAGCATCGTAAGATGACTTCTTCTTCCTGGTACTGCTGATATTGTCTTTTTTTGTCTTGTTCTTTGGTGTATCTTTATCATTATTTACCTCGACGGCGGTATTACTTAACATCTGTAGCCCTCCTATTGATGACGGATTCATACTGAGAAAAAATTGCTATACCTCAACTGAACTGATATTATTATCACTACCTTTTTCTCTATCACTTTATTACATTCCACTGCAACATCACGTGCTATCAATTTTGATGTTGCTCTAGAGATGAGGCTCTATTTTGCAATAACTACACACTTCACTGCGTTGATACCCGGTGTATTAGCAAACGACATATGTTGAGATTAAGTATGTATGTTGGTTTTAATTAAACACATTATGCACAAGATATCTCCTTTGTATTTGTATCTATGATATCAATGAAATTTTAGATCGAGATTTAGAGTAAGTTTGATCGCCAAAAGTAGTGAGGAGCCCTAGCCTACATTTCCGTCCTACATAACACATAGCATAGGGTAAACTGCACCCGCCAGCGCGGGCATAATTAATTCTCAAGCATGTTTCACAATGGCTTGTAGATATAAAGAAGGGGATAGAGTGTTTCAAAGTGATACCAAAGCAATTGAAATGTATGTCCGTGCGGCTGAACTTGGTCTTTCTAAGGCACTTGCTGGAATAGGACAATATTATGAACATGGCATTGTGGTGGAAGAGGATATGTCAAAAGCATTGGACTTTTATGAAGTAGCTGCCAAAAAAGGATATTATTACGCCAAAGGGTTAAGTTATTGGTTAAAGATTGTTGGGAGTATACCTAGTGCACCAGACATTCAAGAAAGTTATTGGGAAGATCAGGGTTTTGATCACAATATAGATGATAGTCAATACGTAGATCCCAAGAACTAAAGTAGAACTACCCGTAATTCTCCTCCTCAACTCTGGTATTCACGTCACACTGTTGCTTCTCCAAACTCATATTATAACTATCTCATTTCCCGCTCCTCACGATTATTTGCACAATGTGATAGCGGAAAGAGGAGAGATAGTTAACTTGGCCGTATGGCCTTGTTGAGGCGGCTATATGCCGTCAATATACTAGTGAGGTACCTCATCATAGGTTGGTATCCTTCTTTTTTCGGGGGACTCATTGAGTCGAAGATTTTAGAACACTCGCACAAATTACTCGGTAGTCTGTATATTGTGGGGACCTCTGCCTCGCTGTGTATGTCCTCTACCAATCATAATACGACGGAAGGCGTGATATTCGTGTATTGTTGGGTGTGTTTTGGGTGAGTTGCGGTTTATATGTTTATGTTTTATCATTAGCAATACTGATCATTGGTAGTACCAAATCAACAACAACAACTAACCTCATCGTCTCTCTCAACTAATAACCCTCCCCCCAGTAACCCCAACAGTACAATAATATAGACGAGAGCTGTGTTTATATACGAAACTGCGGATATAAAATACATTGGCAGCACCATTTACCATACCTCAACCTACAATATATCAATTAATCGACAACATCACCAACCACCACCATCTCAATCGTAACCAACTACCAATACCCACCCATACCAATATACAACAATTAATTAAAAGTTAAGAAGTATTGAATTGTATTCTGTACTTCAAATATATTCATATAATATTATTAGTATTGGATGGTATCAGTTAGTTCTAAGAAAATTATTCTGCGTCATTGGGAAATTATTACAACATTTACACAATGGGAGTAGACGGTGTTTATTTATCACACGCAATTATTAAAGAGATAACCGAAAAGGTTAATTTGAAGGATTATAACGGGAAGACTGCTGCCATTGATACATCCAAGTATCTTCACGCTGGATGTATAATCGAACCAAGATCAATAGCAATACAGCAACATGAAGGATTAGTTGAGGGGGGACGTGATGCTGAATTAATCCCTGTGGATCATACCATCAGGCAAATGAAGAAATTAGGTACAAACTTTGGTATCGGTGCATTTGCTGTTATTGATGGCCGTGCTTTGCCTGCCAAGGAGGAAGAGAATGCACAACGTCAAAAGAAACGTAACGAAGCATTTTCAGCTGCCAAGGCTGCCGAGGCGAAGGAAGAATTCGACCTCGCTACCAAGTTGTACTTCAAGGCATGTGGTATAGCAGAGAGGTGTGCTGAGAATGATATTTCATTCGTCAAGGCTCCTCATGAAGCGGATGCCCAAATGGTACGAGCTGTTGAGGATGGTTTGGCAAGTTTCATCATTACTGAAGATTCTGATATGCTTGCACTTGGATCTCCGCACACAATATTCAAGATCAACTTCAAAGACGGCACTGGTCAGGAGGTAACGCAGGAGCGTTTGTTGAATAACAATCTGTCGGGGTTCAAGGATTTCACTATTCCCATGTTGGTGCTACATAACATTCTTCAAGGAAATGACTACTCTGTTGGGGTACGTGGCTTTGGTATTGTTGGTGCACAGGGATTTGTCTCGAATTATAAGACTATAGACTCTGTTCTGGCGGCATTGAAGAGAAAGTTTAAGGTTGAGGATGATGCACCACTTTTACTTCCAAATAAATTCAGTGAAGACATGCTTCTACAGGCATACTGGACTATGCGTGGCCACCCTGTATACAAGAAAACTGAGGATGGATATGAACTTTCCAACTTACATCCACTTCCTCCTGATATTGCTGCTCGGTTCCCATTCCTTCGATTGGATATGAGTCCACGAGTTGCAACTGGACTTGCTAGTGGGTTCTTGGATGAAGAGACAAAGCAGCCATCCGAAGATGTTCTCAGCTTTGATGACGAGGAAGAGGTAGATGATGCACCTCCGAGTGCCAAGCAAGAAAGAATCCGACGTGATGCAGCAGAGCTCGAACGTATGAAGAAGTGGCTCAATGATGAAGTAGAAAAGCTACGAGCTGATCCAGAGAAGTATGCCGAGACGAGGGCACTTTTCAAGCGTATGAAGGAAGCAAACGAAGCAAGAGTTACGGCACTTGATAAGGATGATCCCTACCGTATAACATACGATCAATATCAGTATGCAGCTGAGTGTCGAATGTTGGAATTGAAGAGTAAGCTTCCCGATAGTATCTCAGAAGATCAAATTGATGAAATGATAGCCCTTGCTGAAGATCAGTGCATGGTAATAGCACTCGAGCACATTATTCATGAGGATGGTACCTTTCGGAATGATGCTGCAATTGTCAATGCTTGCAAGTATATGCCTGATCCTAATTCAGGTTTGCCAAAGTGCAATGAAATGACAGCTAGTTTGTGGAAGAAAGGTCACAGTCCTTATCTTGTCAAGGATACTGGATCGGGTACAGGGAAACATTTCAGTCAAAAAGAGGTACATGTAGTTGGAACAGGCGAGCCTACAGAAGACACTATGTTACAGGTTCGTCAGATTGTATGCTATGAAGGTGATGGTGATGTTGTGGCATTCTTGCTTGAACAAGTTCAAGGAGAGTTCTTTCGTAAGCATCTTCCTGGTGGAGGAGGCACAGGATATGCCATGAACAGATGTGTCAGTGGGGTAGTACGTGATCCTCATGGATTAGCAAAACACGCAAGTGGTATTCTAGTTATTCTAGATCCCTTGTCGAAACTTCGAGATGGCTCAGTAGGGATTAGCAACCAACAATCTCCAAACAACATGATTGATATCAAGCAAAATCTTCCAAAGTGTATCAAGTTATTGAGATGTACCACAACTAGAGCTACTTTTTACGGTGGGCAAGGTACCACGACTCCAATACCATATGTGATCTCAACTTCTTTGCCTCCAACAGACGACTCTGTTGTGCACATTGCAAAGACAGCAGTAGAGATGAAGGCTTTAGTGGGTGGTGGAGGTCTGACAAAAACTGAGATTGGAGAAGGAAAGCTTGTCATACCTCAAGGTGGGGGGCTTCCAGACATATATGCAATTCCATTTCGACCATCTCTCGAGCTGACACATAAACCAGGTCAAACACCAAAACCTGATATGAAACGTTTGCTTGAACAACGTGATACATCTAAGAACTGTCCAATTCTTCTCAACACAAACAAAGATCCAAATGTGGGTATCATCGCTATTGTCGAAGGCATTGAATTGGTCAAAGAGCTCGTCAGAACCGGGATAATTAGAACAACTCTCTCTCAAGATAAGCTTCGGGTAAGTCCGATGTTAGTTTTGAATTGGGATGACAAAGGTATCGAGATCTGGGCACATCTCTTTGACCCTGAGATTTCATCAGGAAAGCCTGGTGATGTATTCAACAAGCTCATATATAATGCTCTTGTAGCTCGAGATGTATCACGTGGAGGAAAGAGCAAAGGAGCTATATCTGTGTTTCGTAATGAACAAGATGCCAACAGTCATTTACCGATCATTACTGGTCCAGGTTGGAATAAGTGTAGGGGTGCTATTGGTGCAAATAACAGTGGCGTAACATCTACTGAGGCTCTAGCAGGGAAAGCATTCGACTGTAGTATAATTGGAAGTGCTTACACCCGTGAGCATGAGAAGGAGGATGGTCATCTCGGCGATAAGGAATTGACTCTATTCTATCAACAAGCAATGCAACACTGTCCAAACCTTGTTGATCGACTGAAGGACTATCCCAATACTCTTTGTGTTGGCAAGTCCGAGTCTCAGTGTGAACCAGAGCTCCTACACGAGCCCGAGCAACCTTCTGTGGCTTCTATTACTCCACCACCTCCAGGTCGTGAAACTCGTTCAAGGAAGAGATCTAGTGGAAGTTATGGCGAGAACGATCAACCAAACTCTCCACAAAAGTCAAGTAGAAGTCGAAGAAGAACATAAAGGAAGTACTAAAAGATGTTGAGCATGCGCAGCAACTCATCATTAAAAGATTGGCAGGCGGAGATCTTCGAGCAAGCTTCAGTTGAGAGCAGGGTTTTCTGGTTCGGTTAAGCTTTGATCCACAAACTCCACACTAGCTACAAAAAGACTATATGATTCGCCACTCTCTACACATAAACTAGCACTACTAGTACCGTAATACAACTTGACTTGTGTTGTCGATATTGATGGTTTTTGCTTTATCTCATGTTGAGTCTATTCCTGTGATTAGTTTCTATGCAGTATCCTTCAAGGGGAATTGGTATCCTCTATCCTGCTTAGCAGGAGCACATACACTTCTGTAACATTCAATGGGAAAAATGGGAATATTCAAAAGTATATCCAACATTTGAAAGTAGCTGCAAGTGCAGGTGATCAAGTAGCACTAGATGGTTTGATGGCGTATTACAAAGACAAATTACTTTCAAAAGAGGAGCTTACAAAAACATTACATGCATTCCAAGCATCTTGTAATGCAATGAAGAGTGAGGATCGCGAAAATGCGAACGAGTTTTTCCCCAACAGTGCTGAATAATATCAACTAAGGTTAGTGTTACTCGATTACCGGCATATTCATTCATCATCATCCCCATAATACTTGTGGAACTGGTCTAACTCAAATACATTCTCCACACTTCCTAGAAAAGTAGGCACACGTACATGTATCCCCTTCTCTGCCTCCTTTTCAAGATCAAACTCCTCGTCATCATTATCACCTCCCTTTCTACTCTTCTTACTGTGAGGCTGGGGAGGTAACACATCTAATATCCGACCATATCCAGTACTACCGGCCCCACCAGCCTGTTCCATAATCATTGCCATGGGTGCCGATTCATACAGCAGTCGTAACTTTCCCTGTGGATTGTCACGATCGGCCGGATAGCCATAGATACCCCCGTTAATCAACACGTTATGCACATCTGCAACTAATGCACCGACATAACGAGATGATACCTTCTTCCCACCCATTTTGCCTGTCTCTTTCATATTCTTTAAAAACTTTTGTACTGGTTCATTATAATCTCTTGAATATGCCTCATTGAAGCTGTATAATGACCCAACGTCTGGTATACGCATATTTGGATGTGTCTGTAGAAACGTCTGTTTATCTGGATCTAGTGTAAATCCATGCACGCCACTACCCAGTGTTAATACCAATACAGTCGTTGCTGAATATAAACAATACCCAGCAGCTACCATTTCAGTACCCCTTTGTAAAAAACTATCAAGATTTAACCCATCTTTCTCAAATTCAACACCTTCCGGACGTCTATATATACCAAAGACTGTTCCAACTGGTAAACTTGAATCAATATTCTTCGAACCATCAATAGGATCAAACACGGCGACATATTCACCACTAGTAAAGATATTCGATGTGGCGGAGTTGGTCGTATCATATCCCATTACATCGGCACAACTTCTTGGTAATGGTTCCTCTTCCGAGGCTACGGCACATATGGCATTATTACTAGCACCACAGAATGCACGTAACATTAATGTATTACATAATACATCCAATTGTTGTTGGACTTCACCTTGTACATTCACTTCGGCTAATTGGCCTGTTACTGGGTCTATAGCTGCTCCATATAGATCATCTGTCTGGGCACGTTGAACTATACGATTGATTTGTTTACAGGCGTCGGACACTGTTAGTAATGTACTATCTAATGTACGTATTGTTGGTAATTTCCAACATTCTACCTCAAGGAAACGTTGGAGTGTTCGTAAATCTTTCTTCTTCATGTTTGCTTCTGATTGAGATGACGAAGAGGAAGCTAGTGGATCTAGTGAATCGTTGGTATTACTACCATGATAGTCTAATGAGGATTGCAATGATGTTATTATACTTGCTCTCGATATGCTTCCTTGATGTTGATGATGTTGATGTCTACATCTTGTGCTTGATGTGATGGGTGAAAGTTGAAATGCGTATACGCCGCCTTTGTCTATGGTGGCTACGATGAAGAGTACCGGTATTAACTGCAATATATTCTTCATCATCTATATAGTTCTGTGCTTTAATGTGGCTATCTCTTTCCAATAAAGCTATCGACTAACTGGCCATCCATCACTTTCACTTTGAGGGGAATGAGAAGAAAATATGAGAGTGTATAAGGTATCCTCAAAGTTACCCTTTGCAATTTGCAAGTGGAGGTATTAGGTATCATCTGTTCTATTATTATCTGATAAACGGCTACTTCACAACAATATTCTAGTGGGTAGATTGTAGGGTAAATATTCGATCTAAGTCTTCGTTTATCACTACGTTACAACAAACACAAACCCATATACATATCAATCTAGATTTTTTGGTAGATGTTATTACGGTACACTGTTATAATCTCGATATGGAGGCAATAGTCAAGTAACTTTGCATAGGGTGCAGCAAAACGATTCAGAATTAACAACCCTTAGTATCCGAGATGATGGCATCGTTTGTCCATTCGCTTCTGGTGGAGGATTCTACTCCATTGACGACAATGACTTTTCTCAACTTGGTTTCGCTATCGGCTTTGATAATACTCATCTTGAATCACTTAGCGTTCTTGTTGACAATGATGAACCAAACCGAGAACTACTTGATGGTCTCAGACGTAATACTTCAATTTCCGAACTGAATATCAATTGCTACGACTCCCCAATCATTGGCGGCGGCTTGATCCATGAAGTATTAAAAGTATACAAAGAAAAACAAATCCTTACTGAAATTAACATAACCAGAGCTCGTCTAGTACAAAATAGGGAAGAAGAAATCATTACTACAACTATTAGAAATTGTTTGAACATCAAACGTATTCGGATTGATTATTGCAACATGCCTGATGCACTGTTTTCTCAAATGTTTGATGCAATGGTACCGCTTAGTAAGCTTAAGACGGTCTGTTTTGGGGAGCATAGAATTGGTAATGCTGTATGCATATCAATTGCAAATTTGCTTGCAAATACAAAATCTTTGAATCATCTCAGTATCAAAGGCAATCGTATAGATACCGAGGGAGCAAGAATAATTACCAACAGTCTATCAAATAACACAACATTGCAAAATCTCTACATCAAAGGAGGGAACCCATACGATCAGAATATTATAAATGGTATACTATCGACAGTACTATGCAACACAACTAGTATTAATGATACATACTTATCAAATCATACATTGAAACAGGTAGATCATAAAGTCCATACGAATACCATGGTAGGAGAGCAACTTGCTGGGTTACTAAACATCAATAATGAGGGATCCAACACAAGTCAAATTGCCATTGAAAAGATTCTCAAGCATCATCCCAATATCGACATGGAGCCACTATTCGAATTAGACGCGGAAGAAGGAGAACGGAATCTGAAGGCTCTGCCATATGTAGTGGATTGGTTTGGAAGAGCAAAACTGGCAGATGTTCGTGGGAAGTATAATGTTGAACAACGAAAGTTGTCCGCAATACATCAATTTGCTAAGGCTATGCCATTATTGTTTGAGGGGATAAAAGCAATTGAATTAGACGACAAGAAGCGAAAAAGGGATGATGATGGTCTATGATCGAGCACATAATAGTTAGTTTAGATGATCCAATAACAGATAATACCATACTGCAGACGCAGATAATACCAACCTAAGTATGATGTATGTGGGTTTATAGGTGGTTGTGAAGTTATTTGCTGCTCCCTCGTACTCAGCTCATCCTGTTGGATATGTAGTTTTGAGTTAAAACTAAAACTAAAACTAAAACTATGTAGTTTTGAGTTGGTCTTGATCTAAAATGACTTCTTTCACTCTGCCCTAAACAAAACTTCTCCCTCCTGGAAGGATCTATTATTATAAGACTCGGTGGATACCCCATTAACCTTAACTGTTGAGTTATCTTTACATACATCAGGGAAATCGGAAATAGCCTCAAATTTTGGTCTTAATGTTTCACGTTTAAACAACAATACCCGTTCATAATAGGGGCTACGTCAGGAATTGTCTTGTGTGGTTGGTAAGTATTATTATGTGTATCCCGTTAGGGGAGGTCTGTTATTTACCATTCATAACTTGTGTTTAGAGAAGTGGGAATGATATGGTATTGGTATTATTATTGCAATGGTCATCCAAACTAACACACCCTTACGTCGATCATTCCGTATTAGATCACGATCTATTGTTGATTATTGTTTCACGCTTCATTATAGTAGCCCATACAACAATCCCACAAAGGTCTCTATTACTACCATAAATAACAAACAATGAAGCTGCAACTATTAATCTTAACTCTCGGTTCATCCATTTTTCATTCCGCCTACGCCGTAGTATGTCCTGATTCATTTTGTGCATCAGAAGTCGTCAACACTGCCATCGTTGTTAATCCATCTCAAGAATGTCCCGGCTTAACATGGGTAACATTAGATACATTTACATACAATAATAATGGTGTAGATGACGTGCTTATTGAGTTACGAGGACCGAGCGATATGGCAAATGCCGCCGATTTGGTCATTACTGCACCTCACGGCGGCGATATGAAACCAACTTACATCCCAGACCGTGAAACGAGTGGATCATCGGACTATTGTCCAACAAGTGGTTGTAAGACGTCAAAGGATAGTTATACAAAGGAAATATCTGAGGTAAGTGAAGAGATACGATGGTGGTATGAGGATTTGCAATTTTGCTCATATCATATGCACAAAAAACTCTCGAGCGATATGTCTAGATTAGTCTAGATTGTGCATATCTCCTTTTGCGCATAGATTATCATCTTACATTTGCAATTTTGCTCATATCATATGCACAAAACTATATAGCTAGTTCAAGAGAAGTACATAACAAACTATTGCAAGGTACCATTCCTAGTTATCAATCATTTACATCGTAGTAAGCTAGATGCCAATCGGGAAGTATTCGAGGCTGCACAAGAACATCCTATCGCCGTTGATGCATGGACTGCTTTTCATACACAAATTAATAATGCACAAATACAATTATCAAATTTTTTTGGTACCACCACAGAAACAACAACTGCTGGGTCAGTATCAACACGAACTGGAGTTAAAGCACTCTTGTTTGATATGCACGGATATGCGGGTTATGATTGGATACCAGGTGATGGATCTTCATTGATTCAATGGGGATATCGATTCTCCGATGAGTCCCTCGATCCTAATCAGTATTGCCCACTTGATACACGGTCTACTGGAACTATTGGTACTATGACACATGGACGATGGATTAATAACAATGAAGATACGGGATATGAATGTCTCGTTCGAGGGCCGAGATCTTTAGGGGCAAGAGTGACTGAACTAATCGGTAGTGGATTAGTATCAAGTGATGCAATGTGTGGTCATGGTACACCATCTCAGGAGTTTCCATCACCCAAGGCATTGGCAAGTGATATCAACTATTGTGAAACATTTGATACAGATGGAGAATGTCATTACTTTAGTGGTGGATACGATGTTGAAAGACATGAACGAATGGATTGGGTGAACTTATCAGGTGATCATTTCAATTCAGTACAAGCCGAGCTACCTCGATGTATTCGATGGGCTGAGAGTTCAGTTCGGGATGAGGTACATGCTGACTTTGCAGATAAGTTGAGTGTAGCTATCATGAGCTTCTGTAGAGACTTGTATGGCGATTTACCTCAGACGACTACCAATCCAACATCATCTCCTTCGAAATCGCCCAGCCTATCACCATCTAAGGCACCTAGTAAAGGGCCATCAGTTTCGCCCTCTGTATCGCCTTCGAAGGCTCCAACTGATAGCCCGTCATCCTCACCTAGTAAAGCTCCGGTGATTATCACGACCGTGGCCACAACTCAAGCCACAACTACTCAGGCCATGACAACAACTACTACCCAAGCCGCCTGCGTTGATGATCCCAATTGGCGTTACACTAACAGAAAAGGTAAGAAGAAGAGTTGTTCCTGGGCTGCCAAGAAGAATTCACGTTGTACTAGAGTTGGTGATGATGGCAGGACAGCACAGGAAGCTTGTGAATGTGCCTGTGCTTAATCCCGAGAAGTTACGAATATATGAAAGAATTGATTGATGACTAATGTATGATAATAGGTATATGTAGGACTAATGCTAATAGAGATAGATTACCCTGTCAATGTCTGACATATGCATTAATCTCAACTATTTACTCCCCACGAGAGGA
>Ga0214477_101200_pt1 | contig 13800 bp, 7 predicted proteins | sample M1_20Mar14CPVII9_FD_165058 | JGI IMG/M metagenome (GOLD analysis project Ga0214477, IMG submission 165058) | Marine eukaryotic communities from Monterey Bay, California, United States - M1_20Mar14CPVII9sort6BwellC16 | ecosystem: Environmental > Aquatic > Marine > Unclassified | place: USA...
AATTCAATAGGTCTATCTCCATTGCCCAATGGCTTATTAACTGTATTAACCGCACTCTCTTTTACATCTTTCGAGGTTTTGTCTTCTTTGTTAGCAGTCTGTTGTTGTTGCTGAGCAATTACATATAAAGAAGTTTCACCTACATAATTCCAACCAATATTATAATCATATGCTAATGATAATGAAGTACGTTGATGTAATAATTTTATATTTGATGATGTATACAATTGTACATTGTTATTAGTAGTAGAGTTAGTATTGGAGGTTGAGATTTTGATTGCTGGTTTGGAGATTGTGGTATCTTGTTTGATATTTGGATAGTATTGCTTATTGTCCTTCTTGATATTATTGCCAGCCACAGTAGCGCTACTAGTAGCAGTACTTGACTTTACTGCCGCTGGCTCAATTGTATTAGAAGCCGTCATCTTCCACTATGGTTTAACACCTTCATAAATCATAAAGCTTAGATCGTATTGTGTACTTTCGTACTTCTATATTTTACCGCGTCATACAGTTATGAGAGTGAGTGTGAAACGATGTTTTATGTGTGATGTGGTGGCTCAATACAATATATAGCAGCCGTCTATTATATAGACCATCTATTGTTTAGTAGAGGCAGAATGTAGGAGAAAATGGCGTCGTATGCCGGAGTGCATATCGCATAAGATGTGCACAAATTTCAACACACATAAAATAATATTGGTACAACATAATAATATTATGATAGGTATTAAGAGGTACTAGGTATTGCCGATAGTATGATCCTCAATATATCAGGGGTAGGTGATGAATAGTTAGGTTTTCACTGCAAAGAGGCATGAGAGTTTTAGGTCGTGTGGAGTTGCTTTACCTGACTCAATATCATCACTAGAAACACATTCCTCACTTACAACCCATGTCTAGTCGATGGTTAACTGATTGCTGATGTAAGGTTAGTACGGAAGGATTTGTGATTATCTATTAAGTTCCAGTCAGTGTATGAGACATCATCTCTTAGCCTATTGTATACCATCAAAACCCAAACTTGAATTGTTAGACATCATATTATTTAATCATGCCCACAATACATTATGCTAGTCGAAAGTTCCTCAAACAAATCAACTGGTCTAATGATATAACAGCAGATGGTCTCATTACATCTAGTACATCTTCTTCAAACGATGATGAAACTGAATTGACATCAGCAACAACATATGCATCAGGGCGTCTCACACAAATAGAACAACAGCAGTTTGAAAATGGAATAGTAAAGTTTGGTATGGGCAAATGGAAGGATATTGCGGATGGTATACCAACACGATCGAAAGCTCAAGTTACTGCCATTGGTAATTATTTAAAGAGGAATAACAAGTCTTCCATTAAAGAACTATACTTGGGAAGACCCAAGAAGCAGCCTGTTGATGAAGAAATTGTAATGAAACCAGAGAAAGTATGTGCGGTTACTCCTTCAGACCTTAGGAGGGTAAATAATGAAGTCATTTGGGTGCTGGTGGGGAAATCAGAACATCCTGTATACCTCTTGGATGATTCTACTTCGACTAGTAGCAGTAGTGTCAATGATATGGTATGGGTTGAATGGCTAAGTAACGGAAGGAAGGAGTGTATTGCCAAACATCAAATTGTGATTGGTGGATTACAATCTAGGAAGAGAAGTAGGCCAACCCACATGGAAGACTTCGTTTTATCTTCTCAAGCTGGTGCTGAATGTCTATTGCTGCTTAGTGGAAAGGATATGTCAGCCTCTACTATGAAACCTCCACCTGTTTCATCGAAGAATGATGAGTTACAATCCTCGGCATATGACAGTGGTCATGATCAATTACCTTCAAGCTCAGTTACTCCCCTGAATCAGCCATATCTCTTTGACTTGTCAGTAGAATGGACATGCACATGTGGTAAAGTCGTGGCCGGCGAAAAGAAGCGATGTAGACATTGTAACAAGGTATGTCTTTGCTGTTTATTGGGAGTTATGTATTTTTCATTTTCTGTTGATACAGCTCACTCATATTGTCTATCCACTCTAGTGGCGACGAGGAAAACGCGATCCTTACAAAACCAAAACCAAGGGACAAAGGAAAAGTGTTGTTTCAAGTACTCTCGATCCCGAGGGACATTGGAACTGCTCTAATTGTGAGAACAAGATCTCCAATACAAAGTCTCGATGTGGCAAATGTCACCACTGGAGAGATGGAAAGCGTAAGGGTGGATGGAAAATCAAGCTCTCTCAGGATGAAAGTGGAATTGATTGGGATAAGGATTGGATGTGTTGTGATAATATCATCCCCGCCGACAAGACACGATGTGGCAAATGCAATGGATGGCGAGGAGGGAAGAGGTGTATGGCAAAGAAGCAAAAGGTAGCTGATGATCCAATGTCTCAATATGCCGTCTCTGCCGAGGCCTCCTCTATGCCTAGCCAATTGGAGGTATGTGCATGAGGTCCCGACTACTGCTGCTGCTTCTGAAGGTGTATATGTGTATTTATAATACAGTATTTAGGCCTTAAGGGTTTGTATACTGCTTTCTCGCTGCGGTAGCTTGATCAACTGTGTAAAGACAAAGATAAGGTTTCAGTTACAACATAGGCCACAAACTGTATACAAATACAACTAAAATATAATAGTGGATCAATCTCCTTAACGGTACTATTTTGCTCTTAATGTACAACTAAACCCTCATGAGCTAAGCGCTTCAAAAACAGCAATTGATTCCTCCCAATTTCGACATATCTCATATACAACAGAGAGAGGGGGGACATCACTATCAGATTGGGGTGGTACGCCACTTATAGCATGATAGTTGGAGTACTTTTGAATAGAGTGCATCATGTTCGGTAGTAATTTCACAGTAACGTCATCAAAGTGACCAACATTTGAGTTGTCTCTGTTTCTAGAAGAGAGAACTGAGTAGATTTTCTTCTGCCTCACTGATGGTACATCAAATGCCTTGGTGGTTCCTGTCCCCGTTCATTTCACTAATATCTAAACCCTCTATCGCATCACTACCATCTGGTGGATACTTGATATTACATGTATGGTTTGAGTCTGAGGCAGCGTTCAAACTCGAATTGTCAAACTCTGCCTTTCGTAATGCCTTCCATCCAGTTTTTGTTATGTTGTTATGTGTCAAACGCAGAAAGAACAACTTTGTGTTTTGTCTGAGTGCCTCTGCAATACCAATCGCATCATTATCACTAAGTTGGTTATTTTCAAGAAAAAGATCGGTTAAAATGAGATTTGTTGCCAAGAAGTCACATATATAGGTTCTTCCCTCAGTCCTGATACGATTGTTGGATAGATCAATAAACTTCAATTTGTTTTTACCAGCTGTCATGATCCTTGTTAGCATATCATATCCGTTGATGTCTCCTCCTTTGCAGTTGGCAAGCGTCAGACATTCAATGGTAGGATGTACTTTCACTATTTTGCAGAGTTTATTGATATCATCGGTATTGTTGATGGGATTACCGATGAGATATAATTCTTTTACGTTTCGGTTAGACCTTAGATATTTCAATGTGAAGTTAATACCTTTCTGTCCAAAGTTGTTGTGTCTCATATCAATTTTTTGGAAATGTGTCGACTTCAGAGCCTTTGATAGGAGATCAATGACTGTTTCTGGTAGATCCATATTGAATAGTTCAAGATTTGATACTGTATCTGGTGATTGCTTTAGATGATAATGGTATTGTTCCAATGCATTTGCAAACTCTTTCCAATGAGGTAGAAATTCTTCATTATACGGAAGATGTGCGTTTAGCACAATCTCCCCATTACCCGTACCATATCTCATTTCCTCTGTATACCTTTTGATCTGCTCGAGGAATTCTTCAGCTTCACCATCTTCATCTTCTCCCTCAATATCTTCCCAATAATCATCAGATGGACGTTCTGCTGAATATTCCCACTTTTGATTTTGCAACATTACATCATGATACTTTTGTTTTTCTTCAATACGATCACAAGTTGTTCTCAATAGTGAGGTCATAGTAGAGTTTGTAGTATGATTGTCTAGTATTGATGTTTCAATACTATGACACTTCTGTGTTAGTCGGTTGATATCACCTTGCATAGTAGCATTTGCCTGTGTTAATTGGCTGATATCTCTAGATTGAGACTGCATCATTTGCATCATGCTTGTCATATTACCCATAAGCTCATTCATCTTGGATTTCATCTCACTCAATTCTTGGTGCATTGAAGTGCTGTTATCATTATCTCTTCCACCCCCGCCGCCACCGACAGGCGGTATACCGTCGCCGCCGCCACTATCCCCTTCTCCTACTCTACGTCTCTTTGCTGTATCGCTACTCATACTACTTCGATAACACTGTCGTCTTCTACTACAAAGTAGTAATATATTGTCTAAACTCCGCTCTTTATGTCTTCAAGGATATGCACAGCAATTGAGGGCCGCGGTCGGTATCCTAGCAAATTAATCGAATGCAATTGTGCGTGCGTTGACTATTAGATACTATATTGATAGCTTTGTACAAGAGCAATATACAATATACCTACCACTAGCAATATACGGCCAAGAATAGAGTTTAGTTGATTGTCGTCTTTTATTTTGAGGCTTAATATATTGAGAGCTTTGAGATACATAAAAAAGTTGCTCGGTCATTTTTTTTATTGCAAACAGCCACACTTACACAGTATATTATTAACAATAATGGTAGTATCAATAGATTCAACAGCACAAGTAATAGATGATCGTCAACCAACACCAAAGGCATCAAATGCAAGTTTAACACCTCCACCAAAAAGTAGTACCTCCTCATCAGTTAAAACTTCACCAACATCCAACCGCACTACAACTACTACACCACAACGTACACCACAAACTAACAAACCCCATATAATATCAGGAGGTACAGCACCCCCTAATTCTACATCATCCTTCAACCCATCAACAACACTACCACCACGACATACCATCGGAAATAAGAAAAATAATGAAGAATTTAAAAATCAATTAGTACATGATGTATTCGGCAGAGATAATAAAGGTAAGGTACCAATGGAGAAGGTTGCTATGTTGATTTGGCAATTTAGAGATGATCCTGCTGTTGTTCAGTTTATGGCACAGTTTGTTGCCAAGGTACGTCTTTTGTTTTAGTGGTTTGTGTTCGTTTTTACTGTATTTTGAGAAAGTGCATATGATATGTCTTTTTTTGTTTATTGTTTGTTGGGTGTTAATTGATTGGCTGGTATGAGTATTGAATATAATTTGAGGTGTAGATTGTCGTGGTTGGAAAAGTTAGTGGGGTCTATTTTGGGGTGATTATACTGAGAATTTGGATTGAAAGTTATCTACTTGTTTCTTTTTACACAAATACTCATATCTACTCTACTATATACACTCCACAAACTGCAGTTCTCTGGATCACGACAGGTATTTGATGGTATAGAATTCTACCTACCCCAAATAGCACATATGATCATCCACCTCGAGGCGCAGTGGGATGAGGCAATCCTTGAACGATTTGCATTAGTAATCGCACAACAATCACAACACTTTGCATTACAATTAACATGGATATTACAAGGTGCCATTGAAGATTATCAACCCGAAACTAGTGAAGGACGTCCCAATCCTGGATATAATCAATTATTCTATCATCGGTGTATTACATTATTATCCAATATTGAACGATGTGTAGTCTATGGTTCACCACGGTCAATTGAATTACAACGAATGTATGAAAATGGTGAAATAACACGTACTGAGTATGAACAAATGAAGTTGGAAGATCGATTGAATAATGCTACACAAATTACTACTCATGGTGCCAACTTTCGTAAAATGGTCCAACGTGTCAAGGATGCCAAGTTACCTGCATTGAAAACACCCACCAAGGGTGACCGCAGTGCAGCTGCCAAGGCCGAAGCGGCAGCTGATGCTGAATCAATGTCAACAACAGTAGTAGCAACAGCCACCGACAACAAAACTGGGAAACAAATTAGTAAATATGGTGGATACTTACTCTACAAACGTCGATTCCGCACGGCATGTTATAAACGCAAGACATGGAAATCACGATACTTTGAAATTGAAGAACGTATGTTATACTGTTATAATCATCGACCATCGATTGGTGGGAAATTAGTACGTGCCATGCCATTAGAGGGTGCAGTTGTACAAGAGAAGAAGGGGAAGTATCCATATATGTTTGAGGCACAGAATCATCATTTTGAGTTTATTATGCGTGCTAAGAATGAGAATGAAATGAAATTGTGGATGAAGTTGTTAAGAGGTGAGAGTGAGGCCAATGCATTGGTACCACACATCATGTCGGGGGATGAAATTGAGGTACAGATTGAAAAGAAGGATGGGTCAAGCAGCACTACTAGTGGTGGTAGTCCAACAAAGACTGTATCACCCAACAAGTTGACGCCAAGTCAACAGGCTCGGTATGATTTCTTCAAGAATGAACGTGACTTTGTAGCTTCTGTTTGTGACGTAGCGGAGGTATTACGATTTCATGAACCCAAGGATCGTAAGGTGTTGGCACCTGGTCTTGTCTCGGCTGTTAAACTTCCACCCTGTGCTTACATTCCACTTTGCAAGTCGACTGATGTATGGCGACGTGTCGAATCTGTCATGGCAAGTGACACACGTGTCTTTAACACTAATGAGCGTTGTCCCATGATATACTTCTTTGTTGCCAAGCGCGGAGAAAAGATTGGCACTGCTCTTGGACCAAGGAATCCAAATTTGGATGTAACAGAATATCTTCATATGCAATTCCAAGTTCCTGATACAAATCCAGTTGGTAGATTAATGGCAATTGGTGAGGAAATTGATGTTGAGGTGGAGTCTCCCGGTGCGAATGGCGATTCCAAGGATGAAGAGGATGCCGACAAGGAGAAAAAGGAAGGAGAGAAGAAGAACATTGAGGAGGGAGAAGATGTTGCAGATGACGATACTTTGGGCTTAGAAGATCCAACCGAGATGGGTGACAGTGAAAGAGGAACTGTTTGGTCAACAGACGATAGTGGTAGAGGAGGGAAGTCCTTCCGAAGTAGTAAGAGTAGCAAAGGAAGTGGAGTAGACCGTCGAAGGGGCAATGAACAGCTACGGAGGTTTATGGAAGAGAATGTTGTCAAGCTCCCTTCCAAGCTGGCTTTGCAAATGAATAGATTTGAGAGTCGAAGGAAAATGTCTTATTTAGATCGTAACGCCGCCGCTGGTACACAGATGTCAACAACGCCCATCATCAAGAAGACAATAATTGAGAATCCTATCATCGAGAAGGATTCCGAGGGAGATGATTCATCAGTTGGTGATCTATCCCTTGATGGACAATCTGTCGTGTCTTTGGGTGGGGGGAGTATCATTTTTAATGATCAGGTAGTTGCCTTTCAACAGACGGATGGTATAGATAAGGAGAGTCTCGATCGTGCCAAGGATGTTGCATGTGGAGGAGAATCATGGGTAGAGAAGAGTGCACGTATGCTCCGTGTACACAAGAGTTCAAAGAAAGAAATAGCTGGGGACGAGGAAGACACATCCATCTACGAGATCGTCACACTAATGGCCAAGTCAAATGATGATTTACGTCAGGAGGTGTTTGTTATGCAAATGATTCATTACTTTGAATCAGTATTTGCCAAGTCTAATATACCAATTTGGTTAAAGACATATCGTATCTTAAGTACCTCCAAGAGTACTGGTCTTATTGAGGTATTAACTGATGCTACATCCATTGACGGTCTGAAGAAATCAGACAAGTACCCCGAGGTGGGAGGTATGAGAAAGTACTTTGAACAAGTGTACGGACCTCCAACCTCCAAATCGTTCTTGGCAGCACAAAAGAACTTTGTTCGCAGTCTCGCGGGGTATTCATTGGTGTCATATTTGCTCGGACTGAAAGATCGTCATAATGGCAACATTATGATTGATACTCGAGGGCACGTCATCCATATTGACTTTGGCTTTGCATTTGGAATGGCTCCAGGACACGAGTGGAGCTTTGAACGTGCTCCCTTCAAGCTTACCCAGGACTATGTTGATGTTATGGGCGGCATTGGATCTGAAGCATTCAAGGAGTTTACAACGCTCTTTGTGAATGGATTCAAGGCTGCACGAAGTAATTCCCTCACGGCATTAGGACTAGTAGAAATCATGATGTACAAGAGTAACTACCCTTGCTTTACTGGAACACGGTATGGCGGAGGCGTATCCTTAAAGCGCTTCGAGAAGAGACTCATGTTAGATGTTCCTGATAGTAAAGTCGACAAGAAGGCACGGAAACTTATCCATACCTCCATTGATAGCATGGGTACAAAATTATATGATGTCTTCCAGTATCATAGCAATGGATTAGCAGTATGAGGATTTCATGTCTTTGAGGGTGCAGTTCTTTTATCAGCCAGCCAACCACTGGTTGCAAAATGTTGTATATGTTTATCCGATGTCTTTAAAGTAAACAATATTTCAATACCAAATGTATGAAACGGTGTGATAATGACTATTGATCAGATTCTAAGTTTATCTTCTGACTCTATAACCATTCTCTCCCAAGTGCTACCTACTCTTCTATTATCCTTCTCTCCTCTCTCCCTTCTTCCTCCTTCAATCATACAGTCTATCCCCTCATTCAACCGCAACCTCCCCACGGAGCATCTTGTTTTCCTCTTTGTTTTCCGTTCAGATCCACATATTACCATCATAGTATACACAATCATCATTGCAGTGCTAAGGAGAAGGGGCTTGATTAGATTGATTGAAACACGCGTCAATGATATGATATGATGTCTCTAGTGCTTCCTCTCATAATCAATGCAATTGCAATACAACAATAATATATATAACCATGAATCTTCAATCCCTAGCATCTGCAGCGTTGTTACTCCTCGGTGCCGTCGTCACACCTAGTGCTTTTGCGGCTGAGTTTGGCGGCAAATCTTGTTTTGGTGCCGATCATGCATACATTCATGGTGATTGCAGTGATCCATCTTTTCCAGTTTATTACACCGATGATGATTGTAACCAACTTTATGGTACGCCATGTGCATTTGGAGATGGTTGGTACTGGTAAGTGCAGCTTCCTCTTCTTGTATCTAGTGGTTTTGTATCGTATACTAATTTTTCTCCCCCTTTATCTTCTAGTAACGATGGTGTTGATGTTTCGGGATGGCAACCAGGCAAACAGCCAGGCTGTGGAGGGGGTGATTTTGATTCATCCCACATCTATCCGAACTGGATGACTGTGATGCCGACGGACGATGTGTCAAATTCAGTTTTAAATGGAAACCTAATGGGGAATGGGCTTGTAATGATGTCCCGCCGGACATGGTAGAAGATGAACAGGAAGAAAACAAGATGATCCATGGAGAGGTTGCCGTTGACGAAGATTATAATCCGGCAGGATTTATGGATCCGGCTTTCATTCTTACGGGATGTGACAGATCCCATTATCCTGTTTACAGAACTAATGATTACTGTCAGAAGATGTGGGGTACTGATTGTACGGAGAAGCATGGTATTGCAATGATGATCGTAGTGTTGAGGGCAAGTATGATGATTGTAATGATGATAGCTGTGCTCATTTAGGTGGCGGGGACTTCGACCCGGCTTATATCCATCAAGGTTGTACTGGCTGTGGCGTTTGTAAAAATAATTCTATTATATTTACAAACACTGTACACATTTACATATCAAAACAACATTTATTCTCATCTATATTTCTACTTCCTAATACTCTTTGTTATAGATTTCCTACTCTTTGATATAGATTTACTAATTGATTTCTTCTTCTTCATGAAGGATTTATTTGATCTTTTGAAGAATCTTTTTGTACGTGTCTTGATACGTTGATATCTCCATAGTAGTTGGAATTGATTCATTGTTCTATAGATATATGATTAGATTAGATGTAGATGATTATTTGACGACGGCGGCACTGTGTAATTATGAGAGGCTGCTCTCTTGCATGGCTCGCACGATTAGTAAAAAGGATACCTCCTACTCACATAATTGGCGGGCACTCATCATCTCAATCTCACTCGGCAGCAATGAGTACTCAATCTCAACGGCTCTACTCACATCATTGGATAGCGGCATATACCTATCCTCACACACCCCTTACATCGATTAATTATTGTACTGGAGAGTATTGTTCGATATCTAATCTATATACCAATTAATTGCATTGCACTAGCGGGGTATCTTCAGTTTCAGCATTGCAAATGGAAGAAGTATCTACAATAAATTACAATACAACAGTGAACAATCACAATAATAATCAGCTACAACATTCCTGGCAGGACATATTATCAACAATACATTTGAGTATGATTATGTTAGTTACATCTGACTGCCCTTATCAGCAAGAGTAAAGAGTAAATATAGTCTATTGCAATAGAAAGATACCTGCTATTGAATAATCTTCCACCGATCCAACGATAAATACTCAAACCATAAACAAATTAAACCATCAATGAAAAGCAGCATGAACAACAACAACAACAGCCATGCTGCAAACAATAGCTTCTCTAGTCAAGTAACAGACAGTAAATCAATATATACAGTAGAAATTAATACACAAACAGAAGATGAAAAAATTACATTAATTACCAAGGAAGTTACTTCGGATGATGCCTCGGCTATGTTACGATCGAGTATCAGTAGTAACAATAACAAACTCCCTTCGTCTCTTGGTACCCCTGTCAGTGTCCTCGCTTCTAACAGCAAGGCCACAACCAAACACAGTACTACCACTGATCATAACTCATCAGCATACACAATCTCAAGTACAGACGAATTATCATTTGAGGAATCAATATTAGATGAGTCACCACTTTCTCTACTTGAGAAGAATTCAAAACAACGACAGCAGTTGTTAAGAGGTGAGACATATAGAGGTAGTGGTAAGGGATTGCCGTTGGAGGTGCAGAGACAGCGATTGTTGGCTGCCACAAGTCAAGGTGCCACATACGGGGCGAAGAGTGTTAGAAAGGAAAGCGCTGGCAATAAGAGTGTGGAGAGTAAGAGTAGTAGTACAAAGGGAGGTAGTGACAACAAGAGTATAAGTGGTAAGAGTTACAAATCGCATATCAAACAGAAACAACGACATGCTAATGTCCCGACTACTATTGAAGAGTTAAGTATTGACTCTTACTCGATTGGTCAAGCCGAAGAGGAAGAGAAGTGGACGAAGAGCGATGACAAATGGTTAGAATCTGAATCAAGTGATGACAAATGGTTAGAAGAGAGTGATGATGGCTTCTCAGTTAGTGTTGATGAAGAGATTAGTATCTTGTCACAGATGGAACAACGTCGTCCTACTACTTCTCATGATAAGTTGAATAGCAAGTCTGAGAATATGAATAGCAAGTCGGAGAAAAAGAAGAAGAGTTGGTTAAGCTCATGGGGTAGTAGTGAAAGGAAGAAAAAGGATACTTATAGTATGGAATCGTCAAGTATCTCAAGCTCAAGGGGTGGAGGTACGACCATCTCATCATCTAAACAGTCTATGGCAAGTCGGTCAAGTGCAAGTCGATCCAATACAAGTAGATCCAATACAAGTCGTTCAAGTAGATCCTATCATTCAGGACCATCGACATTAAGTCCACAAAGTAGTGAAGAAGCAAGTCATCATCATTTACAATCTATTCAAGAAGATGATGATGAAAATGAACTACCACCCTCTTCGTCCGTATCAAGTCAATATCAAACTAATATCTCCAACTTAGTTTCTTCGTCGATGGTGGGATCATCGTCGTCAACTACACAAAATGATATCAATGAAAGCATATCTAAAGCTAAAAAAGAAGGGGGTATCTTCTCCAAACTCTTGGGGGGTGAATCATCTAACGCTGTAGCAACTCGTTTGGGATATCATCCACCATCATCCCTTGAAAAACAACGAGTTGATACCTTATTGAATAATGAATTCCCACAGGAGAATAATTTGCACAACATCTCTACACCCGGAGGAGAAAGGTCTAATAGTAGTAGTACAACATCGTCATGTGTCAAGCGTGCAAGAGAATTATTAGTTGATATTGAATCTCGCGGACCATCTCAGTATGACGATGATGACTCCTCGTACAATAACAATCATAATGGAAGAAAACGTCGTCTATGCAACAGCAAGGTGCTAACTAAAAAGGGATGTATCCTCAGTGCAACATTGCTACTATTAATCTTTGGTATCGTGGGTACATTAACTTCATTAAATGTTATCATGTTACCCTCTTCACTTGATTGGCGTGCGTTCAGTCTAGGCAACAACAACAATAGTTCTACCTTGAATGAAGATACCAACAATGAAGGAGGAGGAGAGGTAGTATCAACAGAAGTATGGTATGTAAATTGGGATATATACAAATGTGTCAAGGATTGTATTGGTCCTTTACCCTGTGGTGGTGAACGTACTAATCACTTGGAAGTAGACTTTGCTAGTTTAGAATCATGTTGTAAACATGGTTTTGAAGTGTATATTAGTAATGATTGGAGTGTTGAGGAATGTATTGAGGTTAGTAGTTATGGTATTGAACCAAATAATGACGAGGATGGAGATGAAGATACAGAGTATCCTACATTCTCACCGGTATTGCAGGGTGAGGTGAAGACTCGTCGTCCTAATAAACAACCGACTGTTGTACAAGGATCACGAGCTCCACCATCTTCACCAAATGATGGACAGTTTAATGTCCCTGCAACAGAAGAAAACAAGGAAATGTATTATGCAAATTGGGATACAAACAAGTGTACATTACAATCATCACTTACTAAAAAACCATGGGATATTGGATATGAGACTGAAGAGGAATGTTGTATACCCAACTTTGGTTGGATTAGTGATAGTGATTGTTATACTGATGGTAGCAGTGGGATTGTGGCTCCATCTCCATCAGCTCTTGACAATACTACAGGAGACAAGAGTGATAGTTTGGTATACTATGCAGACTTTGTTCAAGGTAAATGTTTACCCAAGTCATCATCAGCAACGCATAGTCGTTTTCAACATACTTTTGCAACATATGACAAGTGTTGTCATGATAATTTCCGTTGGAATGTGGATAGTGATTGTTATACTGATACAAGTCACACTACTGTTGATGTTACTACTGTCATTGACAAGAGAGATGATACTTTACCTCCTGCTGTAGCTCCTCCTCAAGATACCGAAGAGGATGATACTTCAGAAGAATCGACTGCTGTTGACTTGAGTGATATTATTGGAACTGCATCTCCATCAGTTACACCAACGTCAAGTAACCAAAAGTATTATGCCGACTTTACAACCCGAACATGTATACTGAAACATGTATCAACAATGGCACGATGGGATACAGGTTATGAGTCACATGACACATGTTGTATGAAGAATTTTAGTTATGATCCAAATAATGTATGTTATGTTGGTGAACAAAATGCTGTGACAAGTCAAACACCAGCAACATCTGCTGCAAGTGAAGAAACCGAAGAGGAAAGCTCAGTTGAAATGTTATACTTTGCTCACTTTGATCAAGGAAAGTGTATCGAAGATACTGCAGAACAAGGTGCTAAGTGGGGGTTAGGATACTCAACACAAAACGAATGTTGCCAGGCATACTTCAAGTATAGTCGAGAGAGTAGTTGTTATGATGGAAGCGCTGGTACCTTATCTCTAAATCAGACTGACAATGGAGATCGTATCATTGACAATGGAGAGGTTACTTTGGCTCCAATTGATAGCCCGACATACTTGCCAACGAGTGACTTTCCTACATTGGGTAAGTGCATGCTGGTTCCTTGTTCCTTGTTTACCTTCATATTCATTGACTCTCTCGACTATACTTGAAGTAT
>Ga0214477_101201_pt1 | contig 13754 bp, 12 predicted proteins | sample M1_20Mar14CPVII9_FD_165058 | JGI IMG/M metagenome (GOLD analysis project Ga0214477, IMG submission 165058) | Marine eukaryotic communities from Monterey Bay, California, United States - M1_20Mar14CPVII9sort6BwellC16 | ecosystem: Environmental > Aquatic > Marine > Unclassified | place: USA...
CATTTGTTGTACATTTTAAAGTAGAATCTTTGTTTATGTTCTACCCTACTTGACTCCTTGTTAGTCTTGAATCTTAGCCCTCCCTTGTGTCATGTAAAATCTGGAGACTTTGAATCTGAATTGTGTTACTATGTGGAAGTGGACTCAAACTTCTAATACTTATATTATGTCACGAGTCTCATGCTAGGTATCGTACATTGTTACTTAGTTTGCTAGGAAGCTTGATGTTTTAAAGGCATTCCAGTCAAATCAAGACAAGTGAAAACTGCATGCCGCTAGGCCTTGCAGTATTACTATATTTAATGTATATACAGCACATCAGTTACATCTCTTGCAAGTTCTTTCATTCTGCATCTTCTTAAACTTTTTATTTCTTTTCTCTTCATACTGTGTAATTTCTTCATACTTTTCTCTAGTAAGATCACACCAATAATCCACTGTAGTCTCATTAACTACTCCAAACTTTATCTTTGGTAATTGTTCAATTAACTTCTTATGTTTCTTCTTGTAATCTCTTAATGCTTGAGCTACCATCCGTACTGCAACTTCCATATCTGTTGGTTGGTAGTACTTCATGCCATCAACCTCACAAGCTAAGCAGAAAAAAGTTGCACCCCCTTCAGAGAGTCCATGTGTGATACCCTATTTATGTGCAGATGGGAAATATATCAAATAGTTACAGTTGCCAGCCTATGCAAAGACACACACTTATTAAACTAAAGAGACATACTCACTCTAGCAAGGGCGCTTCTATTTGATCTGTCAAGTGCATGGAATTTAGACTGTATGTAATGTATATGTGTAAGTGTTGAATCTGTACAATAAATGGCAAAGAAGAGCACTCACTGCAAAAGAATCAATTATAATTTTGAAGATGTAGTTTCCAGTGTGTTTAGGCTTTTGGCCTCTTCCTTTAATGATATCGAATAGGTTTAGTTCTTGTGCCGATATCAATGTGCAATTAGCGATTTCTCTTTCCTTTCTATGTGCCATGATATCGGCTGATCATATTGAAAGAGAATCATGCAATGATAGGCGATGATGTGTTCTGTAATCAAATTGGACTCAAATTGGACTCAATAAGAATCTCATAGAGCAAGACCATTCTATCCCAAGGTAAGAAAAAGAAATATCTCCCCACAAATCATATGATTCCCGTGAAAACTGCCTGCCGGCTCGGCCTTGACGTCAACTTGTTATACACCTATACAATGCCAAACAACCACTGTTCAACAACCTACATGATGCCATACCCCCACTTGTTGGCCAAACATTGCCTGAGAGTCGGCGCCAGGAAATCGAGATCTGAGGCAAGAAACCTGCCTACATGTGGCTGTAAAAGTATGATGGATGGACTTATAATCATGCCTAGAGTGTTCATCAACTTTTTATACACCTATACAATGCCAAACAACCACTATTCAACAACCTACATGATGCCATACCCCCACTTGTTGGCCAAACATTGCCTGAGAGTCGGCGCCAGGAAATCGAGATCTGAGGCAAGAAACCTGCCTACATGTGGCTGTAAAAGTATGATGGATGGACTTATAATCATGCCTAGAGTGTTCATCAACTTTTTATACACCTATACAATGCCAAACAACCACTGTTCAACAACCTACATGATGCCATACCCCCACTTGTTGGCCAAACATTGCCTGAGAGTCAGCAGATAATCGAGATTTTTTCCTGATCTGAGGCAAGAAACCTGCCTACATGTGGCTGTAAAAGTATGATGGATGGACTTATAATCATGCCTAGAGTGTTCATCAACTTGTTATACACCTATACAATGCCAAACAACCACTGTTCAACAACCTACATGATGCCATACCCCCACTTGTTGGCCAAACATTGCCTGAGAGTCGGCAGGAAATCGAGATCTGAGGCAAGAAACCTGCCTACATGTGGCTGTAAAAGTATGATGGATGGACTTATAATCATGCCTAGAGTGTTCATCAACTTGTTATATACCTATACAATGCCAAACAACCACTGTTCAACAACCTACATGATGCCATACCCCCACTTGTTGGCCAAACATTGCCTGAGAGTCGGCAGGAAATCGAGATCTGAGGCAAGAAACCTGCCTACATGTGGCTGTAAAAGTATGATGGATGGACTTATAATCATGCCTAGAGTGTTCATCAACTTTTTATACACCTATACAATGCCAAACAACCACTGTTCAACAACCTACATGATGCCATACCCCCACTTGTTGGCCAAACATTGCCTGAGAGTCAGCAGATAATCGAGATTTTTTCCTGATCTGAGGCAAGAAACCTGCCTACATGTGGCTGTAAAAGTATGATGGATGGACTTATAATCATGCCTAGAGTGTTCATCAACTTGTTATACACCTATACAATGCCAAACAACCACTGTTCAACAACCTACATGATGCCATACCCCCACTTGTTGGCCAAACATTGCCTGAGAGTCGGCAGGAAATCGAGATCTGAGGCAAGAAACCTGCCTACATGTGGCTGTAAAAGTATGATGGATGGACTTATAATCATGCCTAGAGTGTTCATCAACTTGTTATACACCTATACAATGCCAAACAACCACTATTCAACAACCTACATGATGCCATACCCCCACTTGTTGGCCAAACATTGCCTGAGAGTTGGCAGGAAATCGAGATTTTTGATTTTTCTTGTTTGAAGCAGCTAACACTAAACTGTATAGAGAAAGATATGTGCTGCGTTTGATATTATTTTAGTATCTTTATAGTTTATGGTTTATAAGGTTTGCAATCTTGTTGTCTTCTACTTCTCCCTCAGTCACTCCATTCACTAAATCATTATTTTTGATTTTCTTGTGAACAGAAAATCGAGATCTTAGGCAAGAAACCTGCCTACATGTGGCTGTAAAAGTATGATGGATGGACTTATAATCATGCCTAGAGTGTTCATCAACTTGTTATACACCTATACAATGCCAAACAGCCACTGTTCAACAACCTACATGATGCCATACCCCACTTGTTGGCCAAACATTGCCTGAGAGTCGGCAGGAAATCGAGATCTGAGGCAAAAAACCTACCTACATGTGGCTGTAAAAGTATGATGGATGGACTTATAATCATGCCTAGAGTGTTAATCAACTTGTTATACACCTATACAATGCCAAACAACCACTATTCAACAACCTACATGATGCCATACCCCCACTTGTTGGCCAAACATTGCCTGAGAGTCGGCAGGAAATCGAGATTTTTTCCTGATCTGAGGCAAGAAACCTGCCTACATGTGGCTGTAAAAGTATGATGGATGGACTTATAATCATGCCTAGAGTGTTCATCAACTTGTTATACACCTATACAATGCCAAACAACCACTATTCAACAACCTACATGATGCCATACCCCCACTTGTTGGCCAAACATTGCCTGAGAGTTGGCAGGAAATCGAGATTTTTGATTTTTCTTGTTTGAAGCAGCTAACACTAAACTGTATAGAGAAAGATATGTGCTGCGTTTGATATTATTTTAGTATCTTTATAGTTTATGGTTTATAAGGTTTGCAATCTTGTTGTCTTCTACTTCTCCCTCAGTCACTCCATTCACTAAATCACTATTTTTGATTTTCTTGTGAACCTTTCGCCAAAAACTGACTGAAACTGAAAATCCACTCACTTTTTTAGTATTTATGCGGCTCTGTCAGTTCACTTTTAAAGCGTATTGTTTTTTTTATACGGCGGCGGCATCAACTTCCATATCTTTATTGCCCAAAATTCAAATATCATATCATCAATTGAACCACATCTCCTAACCTTCATAGCTTATAAAAAAAGAACACTATGAAGATCACAGCTACCGACAACGTCTGCAAGCATAGCCCTTGTGCTGCCGCTGGTAATATATCTCAACATCCTAACGTTGAGACCAATGGCACAGTGAATAGTACTCAATCTGTGAGTAGTACACCATCCACACCTGTCAAGGCGGCAGTAACACAAGATATGGACACTCCTCCAAAATCAAATGTTACAAGCCCTCGCCGTGGCGGCAGCGTCCTAATAACATCAAGTTCCAAGAGACGGCGTCTTGCAACCGTGGATATAGAAAACAACTGTTTGTCTACACCTACCAACACTCGTAGCCCCAGGAAATTGAACTACGAGCTAAGGAATAATGATAGTACCTCTTCTTCTGATTTCGACTCCGATGATGATGATGAAAATGAAGAAGAGGATCCAATCGAGCAAGAGATTATTCAAATGCGTCAACAATCACTTCTAAAGAAGATGAAGAGGGTGAACGGTGAAGATGATGAAGATCAGTTGATGCATACTACCGCGTCTGCAAAATTATTTGAGTATGTAGACTCAAAATGGAAGCAACAAGGCTCTGGTTGTGTGAAGGTAAGTTCAAGCTTCATTTGATATTCATATCTGAAAGTTGACAATATCTCAAATCCTACTTACATCAATTTGTAATCATATCATGTCAGTTCATCAAATGTCTGGAAGAAGGTTATAATTGTGGCATGATTCGAATGGAGTTAACAAAGGCTGGTACTCTGACGACCTTGATGAGGTGTGAGTTGACAAATGAAGAGGTAAGTGATTCATACATTGCACCTACATATGATGTCTTGTATATGATTTCTTGTAACTCATACATTTCCATCTTGTACTGAAATTGTATATAGGTTCTACCCATGATGAAGGGAAACGCGTATACTTGGAGATGCAAAGATTGGGCTTCATCAACAAAAGTTAAAACTTTTGCGTTGCGTTTTGATAATGGGGTAGAAAGTGTAAACTTCAAAGCTCAGCTCGAAAGTAGCAAGCTTAATAATTGTCGTGTTCGACGAGGACTCGATATTCCTGATGTTCATGCCGTTGATGATATATGCTCAAGCTTCAAGAATTCAACTACTCTCTCAAGTCCAAAGGTTACTTCTGTTTAGATTTCAATAATGTGTGTGTGTAATGAAATCGTTTTTGTCACTACCCATGAACACTAGGCTTTAATTAGTACCACCCCGACTTGTAGCCGTTGGTTCAAATAGTCTCACTACTTTGTTTTCAGGACAGCGCATTCCAGTTACAGGACAATATTCACCCTTTTGACGTATATGTAATACCAAACATTTGTAACAGTATACATACCCCGATATAGATGCTGTTGGATTAATTCGTACGTCTTTACATATTGGGCATGACCATTTGTCAATATCATCTTCGTCTATTGTGCTATTGAGTAAATTCGGTGGCATGGGAGGTGGCGGTATGGGAAGCTTTGTTTTTCTCCGTGTATTATCTACATCATTATCTGTTTGTGATGATGCATCGTCTTCATTCCCCGCAATCCAACGACGACGTCGTAATCGCAGTTCACGTTGGAAATGAGAATACCAACCAGATAATAAAGTATAGGAAAGTGAAAATAGAATTGCTCCTCTGAGGAGACGTGGTATTGTAAGTTGCTTTGATTGAAGTAATGTATTCTTGGTAGCAGTGTTCGCTGATTGAGGAGACGGAAGAGCACCATCCTCTCTTTGTTGACCTTGTACCTGCTGTTGTTGCTTCATTTGTTTTTCTTTCTGCTGTTGTTGAACATCTGCCACTGTCATCCGTCGTAGCATAACACCTAATGCATGTAATGAAAAGCTCCAATACGGTGTATATCCCATCAAATATGCAAATTGATATAAAAAGATTGAACCTTCATGTATCATATGAAAATATGGATATATTCGCATAAATTGTTGTTTGGATGAAGAATCAATCGTTGTCCTGCTTTGATTTGTTATACTGTTGATGTTATGATTGTTGGGTGTAATATGATGATAGCTTAAGCTCTGACCACTTAAGGTTGTATTTGATTGATCCTCATTCTCTTTCCATTCACTGTACAATTGATCAAATTTCTCTTTACAATATGGCAACAAAGCAGCCAACAGAGCTGATATAGTCTTATCAAACTTAGTCAAGTCAGTAACTTTACTACCACCTACTTCCTTTTGATTCAATACATTATTACTCTTTACACTCTTCTTGACAATCTTACTTCGTTTTAATCCATAGACCATCTCACATGCGGTAGCTCCCGCTAAGTAATGCATACAGTTATAATCAATAGCGTACATTATTAATGTTTGTATTTCTGGTCCTAATGATTTGATTGTTTTGAGAAATGCATGGCATAGACTTTTAAGGAGATGGATTCGTATTCGTTGTATACGAGCTGTGAATGTTCTAATGATGTTTAGTAATCGTTTGGTAGCGGCCAATGTTGTGGAAGACGATGAAGTACTACCACTACTGCTGTTCAATCTCAATGCAAGTCTTCTATCAACCAATCTCTCCAATCTGTGCAATCGATCTAATACACCATCTAACCATATAATTCCTACACCCCATGCCGCTGATAATGCTTTTCTGCCACTGTTGCGAGCCACATCTACAAATGTTAGTTCGAGAAAGGAAGGCAAATGTGATAGTGGATCGATTGTCCACTCCTCAGTTAGAAGTGCACCAACTGTAGTTGGTATTGTTTGATTGTGTGTTGATATACTATTATTATTGTTCATCTTCTCCTATATTAAATTGTAGATAGATAGATAGATAGCATCTGATAATTTGATGGGGATTGTTACGACTTGTTACTGAGAGATACTTAATTGGCCAACAACTATTTGCAAATATTGTGATACCGCGCGCCCTCAACTTTTAACTCAGTTATATACAAACGTACTACATGCATCCATAGGAGGATATACCATATTTATTCTCTAGCAACCTATAGATATATGCCACCCCACTTATTTATTCATCCACCTCTGAATACTTTGTAGGATACAATATTGTCTACAGTACCGTACCATACCTAATAAGGTGGTATCTTTTTATGAGAGTTTCTTTCAGTTGTTAGTATTTGTTAATTGTTAGGAAGATGTTATCGTACTTACCTATAATTTACAGCTCTACCGAAAGCTCTCCATAGCGGCGACTATTGTTAATATATGATGTTTCTACCGCATATATTTACGGCGCATTAACCACTATTATTTATCTTTTTGTGGTCTTTTTCGCCGTTAGCAACAACACATCAATTGCAATACCAATAATAGAACGCTAGGAATCAAGAAAGGAGGATATCATCAGTCATATTAATAATGCTTCATGATTCAGCAGCTTTTACCATAACACTCGATCTCTTCACAGTATCATTACTTCTTGCTGGTATATTATTCTGTTTTACATTGATATTAGCAAAACGAAAGTATACATTCCTCCGACTATCTAATCCAAGTTTTGATTTAAAGAAATTGTTAGTATTAAGTGCAGGAACAGTATGTTTCTTACGGATAATGTCCTTTGTGGGTGTTATTGCAATGGATGTGGCGAATGTGAGGGCTCATTATTCATTAAACAAAACATCATCATCATCACAACAAGATGGACAACAACCTATAGAGGCGAATCAAGCATTCTATGATAATAGTATGGCAGTACTATTTGACTTACCAAATGCAATCGTTGTATCTACGTATATACTTTTAACACTTGTCTGGGCAGAATGTTCCCTTTTGAGCAGATTCCATACAGAAAGTTCAATAGCATGGAGAAAGAGATGGCTAGTTTGATACATGATATTCAACTCTTGTTTATATGCAACACAAGTCATACTGTATATACTGATATTTGCTGGTGGTATAAGATCAAGAGGAGTTGTAGTTGTGCGCAGTATAGTTACAGTGGCAATGTCAGGAATCAATTTATGTGCAGTCTTCTTGGTGTTTGTCTTGTACATCTATTTGAGTGTAAAGTTCAGCGGATTTCCATATAGAAGCCAAGCATCGAAGGAATCACTCAGAAAGATTACAAACGTTGTATTGTTCTGGTCTGTAACGAGAATTATATGGGGTATATCTGCATTGGTATTCTACATACATGATGTGGACTTACTCAGGCCACAAGCGGGATGGCTACCCATTGTCTTGTTTCTATTGCTTCTATTAACTGAGATTTTACCCATCATTATACTGATGGATTATAGCTTCATGACAATGGTGGGATTTCAAGACTCGGCAACTCGAGAGATGACTTCTCTTGCTACCGGACAGCACGTCCTTACATCTAATAATGGTGTAGAAGACGAAGAAGGAGACGATGAAGTATCAATACCACCGCCTGAATCTTTTCATGATTCTTTATCTGATCCATTACTAGGTCAACAAATATCCTGACATTTGCTTTAGAAGAGTGAAAGTATATAACAATTGTCAAAGTATCGAGAGAAGAGGTCGAGTTAAGAGATGGAGTGGAGTGGTCACTATTACTCCCTGGGCACTTACACATCCGCATCCATTGAGTTAAGTAACAGTTTCCAAAGTATCTTCAATCCATTTATTAGTCATAACAATCTAATAGATAAGTACATACACACACCATCTACTTGCTTGAGACTTGAGACCACTTACTCTATCTCTTATCGTTTTAGTTTCGGTATCCTTTTTATCCTCCCCAAAAAGATAGTTCTCATAACGTGAAAACTAAGTAATTGGTTGTTGATGTTGTTATCGTATCGTATTGTTATGTTCAATGGTAAATAAAAGAGGCAACCGAGGGAAAGGCCGTGGCCGAGGTGGAAGGGGAAACAAGCCTCATGCACATAAACGAGGTTATGGCGGTGGCGCTGGCCGTGGTGGAGGAGGAAGAGCTAGAGCAGAGACAGGGGCAAATTGGAGAAATAATAAACAGACTCCCTATTCAGTTTATAGCAACAATAATAATGCTGGCGGTAGAATGAACAATACAACACGGCGAAGATCATCAGGACCGCGTAATAATAATGTAATGCAACCCATCCGTGTAAAGAATGGTGGAATTATGGTGAGTTTGTTTGGTATATATAAATTATATTTATATCTTATGTTCATGTTTTCTAATATCAATTACTCGATATTATCATATATGTAACAGAGCGCCTGGAAGCAACCGCTTGGAGGATTGATAAGATATTATGTACACACTAGAACACAAGATCCCAATTCACCTGTCAGCCAACAAGCTGCTGAAGCCGAAGTCGATAGGTATTATTATCGCAATAATTGTTCAGTAGAAGATACAAAGACGTCAATTCTTGAGGCATTAGGTGTATCAAAAGATACAAATCAACAGGATTGGATTAGTATGGATATGGCAATTGAAAAGAATAGTAGTGAACAGATGAATGATAATATTCCAAACTCAAATGAAAGCAACAAAACTATTGATTCAAAAGGTATCAAGTTGAGCAAGATTGTCCGTAGTGGTGAAGGCCCAGCACACTGTCATGAACAATGGACTACAGTGGTTGTTCCAGATTGGGCAATTGGACAAGCATTCTTCTTTCAAGTAACAAACAATTCTCCTTTGAACCTATCTTGCGAGTTATTTTTAGATGGAGAAAAGGTCTGTCATAATGCCCCAATCGAGCCCAACTCCACTCGTACAATCCGTCCGGATAATAACCGATATTATGAAAGACATCAATGGATACTAAATCCAGCAAAGAGAATAAAGTTGACAACAGGTACTGCCAACTCGGTAGCACCCAAACCACCACCAACGCCTAGATACAACGGCATACGCCCAAATTATGATGGACAACGTATTAGTCAGGAGTTGTATCCAGATGCAACAACCTTTGGATGGACGTTTACTGGTAGTGTGGAAGAATCACGAGTGGAATTCTATGAGAAGAGACTAAACATGGGTATTGTAAAGCTTGACTTTTATTATACAACTGGTACGATCAAGACAGTGTTACAACATCCTACGAGTGGCAGGAATCAGCTTTTTAGAGCTCAAGTATCACCAGAGCAATATACTGCAATACTGATGAATCCACGGGCGCACACTGGTCAGGGGTATAGAAGGAGAGAAGATCGTCCAACTGGTAGTAATGCAGCAGCTAATCAGGAGAACGATGAAGATGAGTTTGATCAGCAACCACAACCTGAAGTCGTCAACGAGGAAGAAATGAGAGATGCTGATGGTACCGCAGCGTCTGGCTCTACATACTTTGCAAGAAATGATAATTATGACTTCAAAAAGCAAGGACATCTGAACAGAGTAAATCAAATGAACCAATTACAACAGAGTAATGATTATTCGCAATGGAGAGATGCGAACAAGAAGGAGTATGCGGTAGTACATGCAAGATTTTATATATCAGTGCCAAAGAGAAGATACTATGCTCCACCACCCAACACGGCGAGAGGAGGGAGAGGCGGACATAATCATCAACGCAGAGGTAAACCAAGAGAAAAACTGCAACTGCCTGAACAATCTACTGTAATTGATGTCAAAGCAGCCGAAAGGGCTACTCTGGGAACAAAGTACAAATCGATAGGTCCGGCCCAGAGCTTTTCACGAAGTAGAGTCAGAATGGAGCGGATCAATGGTCTAACAGATGACAAACATGCAAAAGGCAATCCTTTATTTGAATCAAAGCTTTACTATCGTGCCGAAGATGTCATCAATGGAGTTAAAAATGATTCTGATGATGATATGAGTGATGGAGAAGAGCAGGAAGCAGTTCAACCTCCATCGCTGGCCGAGTACAAGGCTTCAAAGATTGAACAAGTCAAACAATATCACACCGAGTTGAACATGTGTATAGAAGATCAAGACGACGCCGCGCAACTGTTACTCAATACCAAGAACAAGATATCACTATCAGAAAGCATTGCAGATGTTGATGAGAGTGTCAAAATGTTCTTTACCGACTTGACTAAAAGACAAATCAGTTAAACTACTGAGCAAGTGAGTACTTCCTCAGACAAGACATATTAGCCATCCACACAACTAAGTCTAAACTCTCCTAACACTTTACTTCACAAAGTCCTTTTGCGCAGCAGTCTCAACATGAAGTCTCTGCTGACGTAAAACTTCAATCAATTTCATCTGTCTTCTCACAACAAGCAACAATTCCTCCCGTTGTTTTACAAGGGTTTTGATCTTCATGTTATGTTCATGCTTATCAACACCCCCTCCCTGCTCCGATTGGTATTTCTTTGAAGCAACTAGCTGCTCTTGCAGCCTTTGTACTCTTAGCTCCCTCTTCTTTGAAGATTCAATCTCATCAGCAAGTTCTTTCTGGGTAGATGCAAGCTCAGCTTTGAGGTTGTTTACTTCATCACTGTGACCAACAGACACCTGCTGCTTCTGGCTAGCAACTTTTACGCTCTTGAGTTGGGCCCGTTGCAATTGAAGTGTTTTATGTTGGGACATCTCAAGATCTCTCTGGAGATGCGCGTTGGAACGATTTACGAAGACGGAAGAGAGGTGGTTATAACATATGTTAGTACATAAGATTGCAAGTGCAATCAAATAAGGCAGGCAAAGGTCAGATGAATAGCCAAGTCACCAAGACTTCATATTGAACACACCATGGCACACGACACAAACTTTCCTGTGTCTTACTCAGAATAGTTTGTAGTTGTTTCTTATCCTCAAGAGATCTAGACAGCTGTTTAGCGAGAGCTGCCGACTTTGCCTTCTCAACTTGTAGCGGTGTAGCCGTTGTTGAAGCTATAGTGAATACAGAATCGTCTATCATGTCGCTCATAATTATCTTGGTTGATGATTCCAGCTGTATTGGGTCGATTATTCTCCCTCGCTGAGTATCCATATACACATATCCATAGATTGTCTACCGTGCTTACTTTGAAGAGCCTGACATTATTTTATTGTTGAGTTTTCTATTTTCCTATTTTCATTTTCATTAAGCGGGTATTAAAAAACAGTGATTAGAGTTATTGATCTTTGATTGATATCCAATGTTGTTGATGATTACTATTATATCATACTAAAAAGGATACCATAACATTACTGTCTCGGTGGTATCCCATATCTACTATGTACTCAATGTAATTTCTCTCATAATTACATTACCACCTAATATAATATCTCCTTTTAACTATACCGGCATTTATTACTACTAACAATACATGATGTGATAACTTAACATTGATACCCCTAACAAGAGGGGCTGTCCTACCTTTGCATCAAGCAAATCCTACAACATCCACAATACAATAACCTAGAATAATTAATTGCACATCATCAGCCCATTAAAATATGTGTTGTTATTGTGTGTTTTTAAAGCTGTAATTAATTATATGGGTGTTGATGAATGATTTCATATGCCAATAATATTATGTGGAGGCTCGGTCTTCCCTTCCGCTTCAATGCAATTACCTGAACGGCATCATATCACCACTTCTACCACTACTAGATATCTATCTCTCACAAGTCCATGTGAATAAACTCCCATTTGGCGATTCGCCATCTATTGCCATTTTATTTAGCAAACAACAAAGTCATGATGCAACACTATTGAATGCAACTACCCTCATTCTGTACAGCCATGTCCATTACTATCAATAAATATACAACATGCAAATAATAGTAATCATCTAGAGTTCCTTTACAATTTGCGTGGAAGTCTAGCGGTCTATGTCGCGATAGTAGAATTTCAATTTCATTATCATTATCATTGCAACAACATAGTTGCATGCACCTCACCACCTACAACATTTATCAATATATCATGATATCTATTAAATAACAGTAAATCAACAGATAGTGCCGAATCCGTAGCAGGACTGTATCCTACTCTGCGGTCGGCTGACATATTAATAATAACATTATCACGAACAATAACAAAGATGCCATCTTCTAGGAAGAAGCAACCCTCTCCTCGTCAAAATCCTGGACTCAAAGAGTCAAAGACAGCCAAACGTAATCGTCAACGTTCTTCAAAAGTAGATGATAAGAATACGTCGTCGTCGTCATCCTCATCTGTAAAAGGTATACCTTTACCAGAAGCTGGGAAATGGACATCCAATGATCTTTGCGACATCATAAATCTACCCGAAGCTGGAACTACGGCTCATCGTGCAAGAGATGACATAAATTATCTCTTCTCCACCGAAGATAGTGACTTAGTACCATATGAATTGTTACAGAAGGAAGAACTACAGATGCTATTAGATCTTCTCAATGATAAGATTACGTCAAAAGCTTATGCTGAATGGCATGTTGGTTGGAGGAGTCGAATGAAAGAATTACAAGATCAGGGTGGCAAGTATGTGACCAACTTGAGCAAGACGGCTCTTCAACACTGTACAGGATTATGGCTCACCTACTACGGTACGTCGAAGGAGAAGAATTACAAGTGTCCTCACGAAGAAGATGAGTGTAACAAGAATGATCCTGCCAATCCCTCTATGCGTACGTTGCTTTTAGACCAAATTAAAATGATTGTTAAGGAAGCAACTGGGGAGTGGCCAGAAGATCTCACTGTCGATTCACCTGATATCGCGGGGATTAAGCCTATTGATTTGATTCCAGTATTGTGTGACATTCGTACACAGGATACTACCGTGGACAATTTAGCAAATGATTGTCGTGTTACATCTAGCCGTATCAGAACAACAGGGGTCATCCTTGCTCTTTCAACAATTGTTTATCATTATGCCACGACGGGTGAGGCGCTTCCAATCATGTATGCATCAGTATTAGGTGCCGAAGAACATATGGTATTTGGTTGTTCTTCTGATCAAGCAAAGAAGAAACGCATCTCTTGTGAACCATTCAAGAATTGTCTCGTCGAATGCCATGGGTGCAGGCCACATCCAGAGAATGATCTACAAGGCGAGAGGAATCTTCGGAACTCGTGTTATACAATGGAATGGCATGAGAAGACGGGTGAATGGATCATGAACTTTTATCATGCTGCT
>Ga0214477_101203_pt1 | contig 13723 bp, 11 predicted proteins | sample M1_20Mar14CPVII9_FD_165058 | JGI IMG/M metagenome (GOLD analysis project Ga0214477, IMG submission 165058) | Marine eukaryotic communities from Monterey Bay, California, United States - M1_20Mar14CPVII9sort6BwellC16 | ecosystem: Environmental > Aquatic > Marine > Unclassified | place: USA...
TTGTGGCCACTTGTTGGCGGTTCTCTTGCCTCAGATTGGGTCTGATTTTCGAAATCGAACCGGCTGTCCGACAATGTATCACCTAAACGTGGAGGTATACAACCACTCTTCTTCTTATATATTGGTATTTCCTTTATGTATATGTATATAAAAGACCAATGGACACTATCAGCACCATTGTAGGGCCCTCCATCACACTTTTGTGGCCACATGTTTGCAGTTTGCTTGCCTCAAATCAGGGAAAAATATCGAAAACCAATCAACATCCAGCCAATGTATGGCCAAAGCACAAAGTCATGCATCACTCCCCTTCTTATATATTTGTGATTCCTCATTGGATATGTATATAAAAGGCCAATGAACACTACCATCAGCATTTTTGAATGACCAGCCTTCATCCCTTCTCCCACATCTGTGACATTATGTTAGAAATTTGTCAGCTTAGTCCATATGCATTATTTGAGTACTATTACTATTCAAGTATAGTATATACAATACTTTCCTTGGAGGATAATATTTTTAGTTCACTTTCCATTGATATATTTGCCTGGCAAATGAACATTGAAGATGCAGCTCTGTGGTTTGATGTTTGATCCTTGGTGTCAAAAACATAAAATTGCTTGTAGCTTTTGATAGATGGTGCAACAAGTCATGAGATCCTTATTACCACCACCCCTTGTAGCCCCTTTTTTGTACTTGTGTTAGGGTTAGGGAACCCTAATGGTCCATCTTTCTTCAAAACAAGAAAATGGATCTGAGATGGTGCACCGTCAATTACCTATAAGTTTCAAATAAAAGTAGAGTAACCTAAAGTTTGATTTTACTCTTTTACTAAGTACTTGCTAGTAAAAAGAAAGTCACGAGGTATTACATGGACTCACCTGCAAATTGCTGCTTAGGTAATTTTTATTTAATCAAAATGATAGAGCTCACTCTCATAATTTTTACAAACACATGCACCATCATTAATTGCATAGGCTACTCTAACCCAACCGTCCAATTATCACATATACAACACTGCCACCACCATGCCATCCCTAGATGAAAGGGAAGTAGTAGACACCGCCGGCGGATCAGCTCCGGTGCGGGGTACACTAGAAATAAATGATGCACTATCAGTTCATTATGATGCACCATCTTCAAACCAAAATGTTAGCTTTCACCAAGAGGATAATGATGACAATATGGACGTAGATGAAGAAGAAGATAACAATAACAACAACAATGAAGGAGATGAGCAGCAGGCAATCCTTCCGAACTCTATTGCAAATGTAAGTCCAACACCAAAGAAGCCACCGAAATCATTATTAGATGCATCATCCAAGAAGAAGAAGGGTAAACCATCCACTAAAAATAAGAAGAAGACCAGCAAGAAGAAGAGTGGTCCAGCTACACCACCCGATAATAACCGTCCATCTACAAGCAGCAGTAAGGCCGCCGTGGCCACACCATCCGATAGTGCCGAGAAGGCCAAGAAGAGTAGCAGTAAGAAAAAGTCTGAACCTACAAAACCATCTGTTACTATACACTCATTCTTTTCCAAGGCTGATCCATCCGCTCCCAAGAAGGGTACTAAATCTACTGTATTGAGTGGTGCTGCTAAATTGGCAGCTGCCAAGGCGGCGGCCAAGGAGGATGCCGCTGCATCAACATCTAATTCAGCCGATACGAAAATTTCAAGTGAAGAGTCTATGGCTGCTGAGTCCACTGCCGCGGACACGGTGGATAATAGCAATACCACCAAGGCCAAGGCAAAGAAGAAGGCACCAGCCAAGAAATCCAAGGGTAAGGGTAAGAGTACCGTGGGTGATAATAACACCAAATCTAAAAAGTCTACCAACACCACGAAAAAGAAATCTGCCAAAGTTAGTGGTGGTACACCATCTGCTGTAGATACGTCGGATGATTTACTGGATGATACACCCGTTTATGCCGTTGCAGTGGCATCTCGTACACATAGTGCTAGTAAGCGTAGGAATAGTCGTGGAGGAGGAGTGAAGAAGGATGAAGTTGAAGTAACTGCTTCGAAAGAAAATGTGGAGAAAGAAGCTGATGACGTTGATACTAACAAGGAAAATAATGCTGCTGTGGATAGTGGCAAGGATGAGAGTGCCGTTAATGAAGATCAAGCCTTTGTTCAAGATATTTTAGCTGCCGATGAGAGTGAAGAAGTTTCAGCAGATAATAATATGGAGATTGATGCTGCTGAGGGTAGTAACGATAGCTTCAAACCTATCGATGGGAATTCGTTTACAATGAATGAGAATGATGGAGAAAGCAATACCTTTGATACGACTGCATTGTGCAACATGGATGCCAACTCGGATGTTCCCTCGGAGGAGTTCAATGAGACGAGGGAATTGTTTGCCAGTCCAGCGAAAGATTCAACTCCTGAATCGATGGAAGTCGACGACGCGGATAGCACTACTTCTGCAGTAATGCTTGTAGAGATGCCTGGTTCATTAGAATCAGAGGAAAAAGATTTAGTTGGGGATATTAATTCATCTACTGCGGATGATGATATGAATGTTGACAAGGAAGACGAAACTCCAGTTCCCGACGAAACGGCTGCCGATAACTCTGCCAACAAAGAAGCGGATAGTGATGACGATGATGCCACTGTTGCAGTTGACGAAGAAGTTATGGAATCAAACAATATCTCCATAGAAGCTAATGAGAATGGCGAGACCAAGGATGATCTAACCGAAACGAATGAGAAAGAAGAGGAATCACCAAAGAAGGACGATGAAGTTGTTGTAGTACTACCCAAGGAAAGTGCTTTCGAAGAGAGTCCAGTTGATACAACCACCCCAAAGAAGCCTTCCGAGACTTCCACAGAATCTGTTGATGATACCTCAAAAAAGCCTGCCAAGTCCAGGAAGAAGAAGGACCCAAATGCACCCAAGGGGGCCAAGTATGCAAAGACATTCTACACAGACGTTGCCAGGAAAGATGTCAAGGCTGCTAATCCAACTGCGTCAGCAAAGGAAATCAACAAGATATTGGCTGATAACTTCAAGGCTTTGAGTGCCGAGGAACGTGCGCCGTATGAAGCAAAGGCTGCCGCCGACAAGGAACGACACAGAAAAGAAATGGCGGAGTATTCGAGCAAGATGGAAGATGTTGAAACAACCTCTGCTACTCCGGCTGCCACTACGTCTGCTTCTGTTGCTCCATCATCATCATCTTCTTCAAGTAAGTCACCCAAGAAGAAGGCAACAATCGATACTAAGGGTATGAACATCATGGCCTCCTTCAAGAAACAGGAAGCCCTAACCCCCAAAAGGAAGAGCAGTACACCAAAGAAGAACAAAACGCCTTCATCAACAACCATGCTAATGTCTAAATCACCCAAGCCTCTGTCGGCAGAGAATGCATCTCGTTTGCGTGAATATACAACTCTGCGTGAGAAGTATGTCACAAGAGCTACTGAAGTGGGCTATCGGCCTACCTCGGATGAGTTTGAAGAGGAAACTCTATGTTTGGATGGGCTTACCGTCGATAAAGAGTCTGTTGAGCTTGCCGAAGACGGAGCATTTCCCGATAAGCTATTGAATCATTTACAGTTGATTGTACAAGGAAGGTAAGCATTCTATTGCCATTGATTTACTTTGTATAATATCATCAACCTTACGAACTAACTTCTCACACGCATTATACAAAACTTAATTCACGTGCACTAGATCACTGCCACTTTCAGCTATGGCCAAGAAAGCTCTTGAAGAGCTCTCTCCTTTTATCACCAATGCTAGGCCTCTCACCATTGAATCTGTTTCATCTAAAATCAAATTACTTGCTCAACGCAAGTCTTATTTAAGCGGCAGCCCCCCCTCTCCATCCGAAAAGAGTACAGCACCCAACCTTGACTGCTATGAGAATGTCGAGGAATGTTACCTCTGGCGTTGGGAGCTTTCATCCATTGATCTACTCCCCCAGAAGGAGGCAGCGAAGATCAAGAAGGCAAGGACAATGAGGAAGAAGCTACAAGGTCATCACAAGTCCATCATCAACTTGATTACTGCCATCGACAAGGCGACGACATGGCTACAAAGCAGTGCCTCCAAAACCACAGCAGCAGCAACAGCAGCTGGAGAAAAGTTGATTGCCAAGGTGCCTACACATGAAGAGAAGGTACTCAAGTATGAAAGGGAAGAAGAAACTGCACGTCTACTCAAAGAGGCCAAGGCACAAAAACAAAAAAGCAAGGACGACGAATTAGCCGCGAAGCAGGAAGAGAAACAGCGTAAGGCTAAAGAACGCGAGGAGGCTAAACGTAAGAAGATCGAGGAGAAGGAACTTGAAAAGCTAAAGAAGAAGCAGGAGCAAGAAGAGGCGAATAACGAGAACAAGAAACGTATGATGTCGTGGTTCACGGGTGGTACTAAGAAGAAACAAAAGACATCTACCACTATATCATCACCCAAGATTGTCAAACAAGCTGCATCCACTTCATTCGACAGTGATGCATTTCGTAAATTGATTGATAGTCAGGATGAGCATGTTTGTAAGAATCCATTTGCCAAGCTGTCATCTCAATCCAGGGCAACACGACGTCGTAAAACACAAACGGTTCGAATCTCAGTATTTGTAACCGTTGTGCCAGAAAATGCATTTACTCCTCAACCATATGACGAGGAAAAAACAATTGAAGTCCCGAACCGTTACAAGTTCCTTGGCTTTCATGAGGATGTCCGTCCTCCCTACCGTGGTACTTGGAGTAAGAAAAGCTCAATTATTACGGGTCGGAGGTTTAATGGTCAGGATACTAAGTATCTTGATTACGAGAACGATAGTGAACTTGAATGGGAAGAAGGCGACGATGAGGAAGGTGAGGACTTGGCTGACGGTGATGATGGTGTAGATGAAGAAGATGACTTGCAGAATGAGGAGGATAATGATGGATGGCTTGCTGCCGAGGACGATTTGGGTACTGAGGATGACGACGATGAGACTCGAGAGTTGAGGAAGAAGAATAGGAACGGATCTTCTGGCAAGATGCGTGTTCTTGCACCTTGCATGGGAGGTCTTCCTCATGATGGCATGAAGGATGGTGATATCCAGTTCATTATTGAGGGATTCACTCCTAAAGGCGCTTTGGATACCCTCACCTCACATGCTGGTTGTGTCATCACACCTGACGCTAGTATCTGTTTAGATGCATACCCACCATCTGCTACCAAAGAAACAAAGCCAACCAAGAAGAAAGAGAAGAAAGATTCCTCCAAATCACCAGTTCGTCAGAATAAGGATATGACACCCGAGGAGAAGAAAATCATGGTCAAGTTTGTTCATAACTCGACACACAAATCAAAAGATCTTCTTGTATCAGAGATGCTCAACGCTCACCCTACCATCGCCAATAGCCGAGCACATGCTATGCGAGAGTTGGATGTAATTGCAGACAAGACGAAGAATCCTCATGCCTCTGGATCACTTTGGGTGGTGAAGGACAGTATTATCAAGGCGCTTGATATGAACAAGTCCCATCTCGTAAGTATGCAAGAATATGAACTCTATTATACACTCGCGATATATTTCCTCACATCTCTCCATTCATGTATTAAATCAACACACAGAAAAAAGCTCCCAAACCAGCAAAGGAGACAAAAGTCAAGGATCCAAATGCACCAAAACGAGGGTCTAGTGCCTGGAATTTCTATCAAAGTGCAATGAGGAGTGTTGTCAAGGCAGCCAATCCAAATGTAGAAGCAAAAGAAATCCAAAAGCTTCTATCTGACAATTTCAAGGCTTTGAGTGCCGAGGAACGTGCGCCGTATGATGCAAAGGCTGCCGCTGACAAGGAACGATATCAAAAAGAAATGGCAGAATACTCGAGCAAGGTAGGGGGTGATGCTTCATCTACTCCCAAGAAGGCTGCCACTCCATCGTCATCTTCTTCAAGCAAGTCGCCCAAGAAGGCAGATGTGACAAAAGGTATGGATATCGTGGCCTCCTTCAAGAAACAGGAGGCTGCTAATCCCCCCACTAGTGCTTCTTCATCTTCTCCCAAGGTCGACAATAATGGAGAAGCCAAGAAACCCTCTTCTGCCAGCAAGAAACGCAAACAGCCTACTGTCAAGAGTATGGCAGGTCTTTTGAATGGTTTCATGAACATAAAGAAGCAGAAGCAATAGTCAGCACCATCATCTGGGTGCACCTTTTAGTTCTTATCAATTACAGTGCAATCTTTGTACAACGAAACTCTCAAACGCTGGTGACACAATAGCCATTGTGATCACTTTATTGATAGTTGTCGATAGCCAGCCATGGTAAATTAGATTGCAACTATTTAGTCATCAGATATGTTTGCCTAGTCTTAGAGTTTGTATAGTACAGTACCATTATAGTTTAATATCATCCTCAATATACCGATACAACCTATTCTCACCCTCCACCCTCTCCACCACACCTCTACCCCTACACCCATAACACAATCTGTTTACTTGAAGCGAGCTGACCTCCCACCAGACTTCTTCATCCAGGCACCTTGGATAGACAAGCTCTCGCTACCGTGCCCGTCAAGAAAGTCGTCGGTAATTTGTGCTAGTCCCCAAATGTAAAGCTTGTTGAACTGTGGTCCCAGCTTTGACACGAGATATCCTAAACCCTTATCTGACACATTGACACAAAAGCTAGCATCGAGTTCTTCTAAGCTAGAAGTCGCAGTGGAGGCAAACATTTCTAGACTCTTGTCTGTGATACTACTGCCACTAATGTTGACACTAACCAAACCCTGCATTCCAACTTCAGAAATCAGACCTTCGGGATTATCACATTCATCATTATCTATAGCTCCTACCGACCGTTTGAACGATGCTGCCTTTGTTGCTAAAGTAATAACAGCATCATTAATCTCCTCATAAGTACATTGCGACAAGTCAAGCTTCCTCAACATGGGTGGTGATGGCATTTCATCATCATCAATTGATGTGAAGAATGCTTCGAGTCCGATGGCTGTTAAATTCTTGAGCCCTGATAGTTGTAACGCCCTGAGATTTCCGTGAATATTGCATTGTCGGATACTGGATAAGATGTTATCAGTCAATTGAGGATTGTTCCCAAGATCGATAGCCTCCAATGTCCCTTTATTGATAGATTTGAGTATAATTGAAACTACCTCATCGTCCACTCCATCCATTTCATACAACCTCAAGTTTTTAAGGTGCTGTAGAGCATCTGATGAAGCCCCCATAGATAACAGTGCTTCTTTTGTCAGAGGTATGTTTTGTAATGACAATTCGAGCAAACGTCCGCCACCAGAGGTAGAAAAGTGTTCAGATAATGATGTAGTGAACTGATTCCCAAGCAAAGGACATGCTGTGAATTCAATCGAAGACAGTGTTTGATATACTGAAGAAATCAATCTTGCACAATCTTCATCGTTCAAAAGATAAGCTCCTCCTAAAGATAGTGCAAACAGCTCACACCCCCCCTTCTTCATTTCTGTAAATACCTTTACTACATCACAGCCAAATGCTCTACCACAGTGCTTCAATAAGATTGCTTTGAGTCCAGATGGTAACAAGACCTTTAGTGCATCACACATGCCTTCCTGGGTTACTTGTGCACAATCTATTAGCTCTAGTGTCTCCACGCCCTTTTCTGCTAGCACATCAAATGCCGCCCCATTGAGCTTTCCCTCTGCTACAAGTCTCTCACATAGAGCTTTCCTAATTGAATGATCTACCATGCCAAGTGAATCAATGCTATCAAAATTATCCACCAAGTAGTTTACACAAAGCGAGAATAATGAGGGCACTCCTATCCCCTTTCCCAGTAGATTACTTTGTTGATTATATCGCTGTCGTCTTGCAATGTAGTAGTTACCACCATCTTTCTTTGTACGTTGCCTTCGACTAACCCAATTCATAGAAGGATTCTCAGCCCGTCTCTTTTTATCGAATGCTTCTTCTGTGAGCGCATCTAGTGCATGCGGCTTTCTTTGCACACCATCCTCATCCAAAGTTTCTTCTAGTTGTTCCTCTCTTAAACGCTTTGCTTCTTCTCGAGCAGCAATCATTTGTCTAGCAACACTAAATGGGCCACACCTGATCAAATAATATATTGATAACAATAAGAACAATAAGATGGATGTATCATCAGAGTTTTATAAATTAAATACATGTACATACAAGTAATACAATATAATACACATTTGAGCATACTACAACTTACCACTCCTCTTGTACTCCATCATTTTTATTACTACCCATTGGATTTCTTCCCATCATCATACCAAACGGAGTAGAACTAACACCACTTACTTTCTTTGAAGCATGTCCTAGAGTATTGGATGCAGCGGGTTGATCTGGCCTTGCTAATCTGGATGCCTCTCGCTCTGCAACGGCTCGACTTCTTTCTCTAATTGACTGTGCAGCATTATTATTATTTGCAACAGAAGGAGCTTCATTGTTGTCTCCTCCCCGTCCTCGTGTGCGACGTCTGTTGGACATATTATCTATCTTCAAAGGTGTTGATAATTACCATATAAAGCAAGCTTTTATTTCCCACGCCAAAGTACAATAACTTGTGTGTGATATGTGTGCAACAACTTCTTAGTTAAGTTCTGTAACTCGAGAGGTAATAAGTACAACAATGCAAATCTGTTTGTGGACTGATAACTTGAGGAGCTGGTAATAGTAGCCTCACTATCAACTCTCTCATGATTCATCAAACACACACACGAATAATATGAAAATATTTGGCGATACGTGTGAAGTATGCCATTATATCTATCACTCTATCTCTTTACCTATTACCATACAGCGGCCAAGAGATGATGCTTGTCTGGCTAAGTTTAACAATTGAGTACACATGATGTGCATCATATGAACTTTCCTCTCGCGAGGTATCCAAAAGACACCCCATCTCCTGTTGCAATTTCACTCCTATCACTACGAGATACTCGATCGACAAGTCTATTAGCGAGCATAGGTACAGCATATGATCTCTCCTAAACTACATTTTTACATTAACATCATATATATTTACATAAAAATAAGCCTCCGTAACGGACAAGGCTCGACTTTCAACTTCCAACAAGCAGACATATAGTTTACTCAACATCCACATCCAATATACATATACTCTCTAGGCAACAGAAAATTTGACAAGATGGACAATCTTTACAAGATTAACATATACGACTCTTGATTCTGATACTTCACATAGTTGGTTCATGTCTCGAAAGAAAGTACACTAACGGAGGGTTGCAAGCTAGTACTTCCTGTTGAAGATGATATGTTCAAAGGCAAAGAAGACTGCCAGTACAAAGAAACATCACTAATATCAACAGATACTGGAATGAAATTGACACTGATGACTCCAGACAAGGTCTTTTGGGTAGATTCCAAATCTACTGTGGTACCACGAGCTGAGACCTTGACTAAAGCTGTGTCATTCGAAGTGCATATCGATGTCATAGGTGACACGGAGAACTCTGGCTTTAGAAGTATTTGACTTGCAAGCTTGACGAGCTTTGATGAATGGACACATTTGTTTGTTTCTCCAGCAGCAGATGCAGCATTTTCAATAAACTCAATGAGATGTTGCCTCCTACGAAGATATAGAGACTCTCTTTCCTTCATAACGTTGTACTTTGCTTCAATATCAGACAGTTCTTGGAACCTTGCCTTCTTCTTCATTCTGTATATGTTGATGTATATAGAGTAAAATGATAGAAGAGTGATACAAAAGTTAGTGAATGATGGTATATCTATCTCCGAAACACAAATGAATTGCAAATGGCATGAGATATGTATCAGCAACATTCTTCTCCTCTTACCTAGTGTTTCTTGCCTCCTTATTGCGTGCCTTAGTAAGCTCAATGCGCTCTTCTTCACTTAGATTATCACGCTTCTTACCACGTTGTGGCTTTGAATTGAGTGCAGTACTAATCTTCTCAGGTAATGCTAACGTTGGCATAACCTTGGTCGGAGCTGGAAGAGGTGTAGCATTTGGTGTCACTTCAATCGTCTGCTTCTTATTATCCTGTCTAGTTGAGAGATATGCCAATGTCTTGACGGCAGAGACGACTGGTAGTGATTGTGATAGTTGTTTGTCAACAGCTGGAGTTGCAATAAGAGGATTAGGAACTAACGATGACACGACAATGTCGTGTGCACCATCATCACCATCGTGTTGGGCAGAGGTGAAAGTACTCTTCAATCCACTGTCAAGCGGGATATCCCCTTCGATAAGATGTGGCTGTGTAGGATCCAATGGATTTGGCACGGGCATCACAGCAGAAGGATGATAGATATTGCTTTGCCTTCTCCTTCTCTTCATTGTCATTGTTACACCTTCACTGAATTGCAATAATGCATCAATTACATCACTCGATGTGTCTGCCATTGTATATTTAGATAAAAGCACATCAATTGCAATTATGTTAGCATACGCACGCACATGCCATGTTACTTCAGAATAATAGCATTGTGACGCGCTTCAACATCAGCTATTAGATCAAATCGTCACTCATTCTCAACATGACCATCTGGAGATTTTATGTGATCGTCACTGAGATTTCAATCACGGATTCGCTTGAAATCACATTAAAATCACATTAAAATCACATAAGTATCTACTTAGTTAAGGTTTATCGGAACAATACTAGAGGCGGCTTTGGCTTTGATAGGCATTAAGTAAAATATTATTTATTGCTACAGACAGTCGTCGTATACCGCTAATAATTTAATTCTTCAGGAAACAAAGTCATAGAGTACCATAAAATGCATGGTACAAACACATGCACCATCCCACAATAAAAATTTAATACAATAAAAACAAACATATACAATAAAAGAGGTACAAGTTGTTCATTCCGTTTATGGATTAATCTCATCCATAACACCGAATAAGTTGTGCAATTATTGGCATTAGTTGAGTTAATTGGTGTATATTATAAGTACAATTAACATAGAAGTTTAATATGAGTATTGATATTAAACAACGGGGTGGTATGGCCCATCATCATAATGATACCCCCAACCCTGCTCTCCCTGATGATGAAATGATCAACGAGGTCATAGACTTTATGTCCTATTTTTTAGAAATGGAAGCATCCCCATTATTAATTCAGCATACTTATGCATATTTAAAACATCATAATAACTTTAATAACGGCCGTGATGTTAGTCATTATGATGTTGGTTGGTGGATTAAGAGAAATTGTCCTAGTGAATTAAAATCTATTGTCATTCCAGATGAAGTAGTTGAGAGGGGTATATACAATGATGAGAATTTACGGATTAGTGTGGGTGAATTATTTAGCAACTTGTGGGAGCATAATATCACAACAACGCTACGTGATGCTTATTTAGCTGTTAGTGCTGTTGGAGTTGAAGGATATGCTTGTGAAGATTTGATACGCACGGCCATTGAACACGGCGATTGTATGAGAACTGCATGGTTGATATTGAATAACAAAACATTTCCACTCGATCCCAACTCTCAAGATGTTATTGAATTGTGCAATAACATGCACAAACATGTAAGTCATGATACATTTTGCATTTGGTATTGTATTGTGTTTCTTATTTACTAATAATCCTACTCAAACCTACCCCCCATTATATTTTAGGGTGTATCATTATCTGTTCCAATGAATGCCAACCCCTTGGTATGGGGTAATAGACGTCTACCACAATTGGCAAATCTTATTTGTGATGATGATGATGAAGAGATGACCAACAATGTAGATGGTGAAGTATTGAGTTCTATTTTCAATAAGATGAAAGAGTTATCACTTCAAGGATTGGATAGATTTGCCAATGGTGTGCAACCCGAGATTGAGAAGTGTGTTAGGTTGGCCACTGAGGCTGAGAAGGAAAAGGTCCAGCGTGAACGATTAGCTGCCGAGGAGGAGGAGAAGGAGCGTGAAAGATTAGCAGCCGAGGCTAAGAAGGTGGAGGAGGAGGCACGTATTGCACTAGCTGCTGTCGAGGCTAAGGCAAAGGAGGAACGTGATAGATTGGCCGCCGAGGCCAAGGCAAGGGAGGAGAGATTGGCTGCCGAGGCCAAGGCCAAGGAAGAGGCACGACAAACATCCAAAGATAGTGCCGATCCAGAGTTTGATGTGCATAACCCATTTGGCGATATGGAGGATGATGCTATTATTAGTAGTGAAACCAGTGTTGCTGAAGATGATGCTATCTCTATTTGTAGTGTTGAGGATGACGACGGAGAGCATCAAGTAGTAAAGGTTGATAAAGTCTTTGAATCTCAATTGCCACATCGATTTGCTTCGGCATTCAATCGGTTGGAAAAAACATTCACTACAGATTTCAAGCCTGATGAGATTACACATGAAATAGCAGAGGAGTATAAAAGGAATTGTAAGACTGAAGGCGGTTGTTCATGTAAAGAAAATGCAAGACAATTGTCAAAAGTATGTGTCGGGCACACCGGCAATCTACGTAAGATAAAGCTCATCGTCGGTGCTGGTCGTACGTCACCAGATAATAAAAGAAAAGCAAGTGAAGGTAAACAGCAGGCAGGGTGTTTCATTGTGTGCTTTGATATGGCTGGTGAGACTGACTACTTTGACAAAGAGATGATTGAAGTCTATCCACACATACTCTTTGGTTTTGGAGATAATCGATATGGTCCTCAGAATTGTCTTGCTTTCATGGCACTTATCAAAGTAGTCCGCTCCTGTGACTGTGATGAAATTGAGGTTTGGATCAAGAGTACACTCCGTGTGGCTCTAGATGACGAAGACTTCCTCTATTATGCAGTAAGTATATAAGTTTTCATGCCAGATATTATGCACATATGGTATGCAAATCTCATCCTTGTTTCTTCATATACACACAGGGTACTGTCATGGCACTTGATCCTAGAAAAACTGTCACCTTTAGGTGCATGGAAAACGGACTTCTTACATATGAGATGCTCAAAGAAATCTCCCGAGCAAAGAAAGATCGTGAGGATGAACTGAAAGTCATTAACTTGGACATTCCACACTATAATGCATCTTCTAAACTCTCCATTGTTCAAGACGAGAACTATGAAAAGAATGTCGATCATCATCAGCAAGTTGAATCTAAGGCAAGGCAGTACAAAAGTGAATGGAAGGAAGATGGCCTTCCAAGCCGTATTAAAGATGCAGAAGTAGTAGAAGTAGGTCAGGGTAGTATTGATACAGCCAACAAGTGGAGAGAGAGATTAAATGAAGCAAACAAGGAATTGAAAAAGCTGAAACCATCTCAACGCGAGTATAAAACAGCATCTGAAGACGAAGGCAGTGCCAAAGTATCTCGTCAAGCTCGTCAGTACTTTATTGAACCAACTACATGCGAACGAAGAGGTAAACACAATCGCCCCATTGCATACCTTCGGACATCAGTACATGACGAGCTTTCTTCCAGTGACTATATCGTGTGTAACGGGAAGAAGTTTCCTATTGATCAGCTTGCTTGGGTATATGCTGATATGGAATTGCGGGGATACACTGGCAGGCTACTCATCATTGTTGACAATGGTTCTCAAAAGACTGCCCAATGCAGCAAGGGGATGTCTCATCTATTAGATTCGATTCAAAAACCAGATTTTGGCGCAGTATTTATGACAACACCGAACAGAACATTCGATGATGCTGTTGCATTTCAAATGTTACTTGAAGCGGAGCAGATCTATGACGGCTTGAAGATTCACTGTTCACAAGATACTGGCAAGTGTCGTATGGAAGGAGCAAGGAAGGTAACAGAACGAAAGATTCGTC
>Ga0214477_101206_pt1 | contig 13658 bp, 8 predicted proteins | sample M1_20Mar14CPVII9_FD_165058 | JGI IMG/M metagenome (GOLD analysis project Ga0214477, IMG submission 165058) | Marine eukaryotic communities from Monterey Bay, California, United States - M1_20Mar14CPVII9sort6BwellC16 | ecosystem: Environmental > Aquatic > Marine > Unclassified | place: USA...
TACTCTCCGCCACCACCGTGAGTATAGAGGAAAAGGTGATCATCCACTAACAACTTTGATTTTGCATTTTGCTAACAACCCCCATACAAATGTAAAAAGTGATAACTCCCGACTTGATACACATAATTAAAAGTAGGGCTTGGTAATCTCTCTCATGTCGTAACTCTAGGCATGTCGGCAGTGCATTGGAAAGTGTCTATTCTATTCAAGCTCTACATTACAGTAATAGAAGAAGTAAAGGCATATCAGTATATGCTAATGTACCTATTATATCATGTTAGGAGCCGAAGCTAAAGAGGATGAGAATTGAGATGAACTGTCTTTCAATCTAGGCAGTACCCATAAATCACCTCAAGTACTCCATATCTCCGTCAAGCTCATCATTCCAACCAGGAAGCACCTTCCTGCCTCTCTTTGTAACACCTAATGTATCTTCATCGGTCAGCCAACGAACATTGTAGATATGGTTACTCTCATTCTGATTATGAATCTTTCCAAACTTCTCATCACTTGGATTAAGGCGGAGTGCCCTACTAATCTTCTGTCTTACAGAAGAATAAGCATTCTCGGTACTGGTTACAGTCTCTTCATAAATCAGTTTGGCAGCATCTGCTTGGCTCTTACACACGGCAAGGGCTTTTGACTTGACAGACTCAACAACTATTCCATTCGGATATTGAGATGTCAAGCGTGCAAAGTGTGTCTTTCCCGATGGAGTCAACCCAAGCACAGGGATAGGATCTCCCGGTTTCCAATGTGTTAATGTGTACATTTCTTTCCTCCTCGAACCAATACCAATGCCAAGATTCTCTTCATTCCTCAAAGCTTTAAGTATAGCATCCTTTGACACTGATGCCCATTCAGCAGCTTGATCTTTACTACTTGCAACTCCCATCAAAGTTCCATCAAGTAAATGAATTGAGAGTGCGGTAGTAATATCTCTACTGTGGGCGGTAGTAATATCTCTACTTGAAGTTTTGATGATAGCTGAAACAGAAGTATCGAAGAAAGGAACTACTTCTACTGAACCATCATCACTCGATGATCTAACTTGAGCCTCATCCAAGTCATATGTTTGTCTTCTCTTGGCTCTGGGAGGACGAGCAACGTTGCTGTTATCACTTGATTCCAACTCGCTATCCGTCTCAAGTAACCTCTCATCCGTTACATAAGTATTTATATCGAATGACTCACGGACAGATGTTTGAACATCAAGTACATTGAATCGAATCACATCAACATCATCAACTGTCAAGCTATTGTTCCACTCGTTGTATACTTGGATAGCCACTTGCTGGACAGTATCTCCTGCATTAAACTTGATATCAAAAGACTCCATTGTATACAAAGAAGGGAACATGACGACAGTGCCTCCGATGACGCACTTGACAGGCTGACGTTCAGTTGTTAAAAAAGTCATCATTCCAACTGTTGGGGTGGTGAAGATTGAAGTAATTTGATCACCAACCGAGAAAGTTCTCGAGGTGTTAAGTACAATACGGCAGCACTGAACAAGTACTGCTTCAAGCTCACGATCAAGTAAGATAACATTGCACCAGTAGCAACAAGAGTAAGCGCTTCTATCATGAAAAGCCATAGCATACGACATGTAACTGTGAAAACGATCAATGCCACAAGCAAAGAGCAATCCGCACAAATAACATCGGCGACTCTTCAGATCAGCAACAGCTCTAGTACCCTTGAGGAGTTTCGCTGGATCTCCCTTCCTGGTACTACTGATACTCTTCTTCTTATTTCCAAAGTAATGATTGGAATCATTGTCTATTCTACTCTTCAAGTCGGCAACATCCACGATATCAGTTAATGGCAACAGGGCCTTGTAGTTACTAGCAATAAGACAACACTTGTTAAGAAACTCGGCTGGATCAAGCCAGATCTTCATCAAGTTGCAGTTGGTAAGCAATCCAAGTTTGTAGCAGCGAATGAAAGAAAACAGTCGATCCATAGAATTCACATCGTTTACATCAGGAATGTGTATTCGTCCACAGAGCGTACACACTTTCATAAGTATCTCGACTATTTCTTCGAATGTTACATCTAAGTGTCTTGTTGGGTCACGAGTTATGTTAGCCATGACAACACGAGCATATTCCTCAGCCTTCAGACGAGTCTTACTCTTGCTATTTGACCGATCAAGTAGGTATGGATCGTTCTCGTCGTAACTCTTGTCGTCATCCTGCATACTGAGATCACTGACTTCGCTATTGTCGTCTCTATCATCTTGCATTTGATTACTCTCACGACTACTATCACTATCACGACTACTAACACTACCATCCCAAGAAGAGTCGTCTCCTTCGATCATACTCTTCGTTTTGAGCACATTCAAAGCAGCTTTCATAGAAGAATGAGTTCCATAGTCCAAAGCATAACTAGATACCTCATGAGGTAGAGATGATGATCTTGTGAGACGTTCATGTGGCTTTCGTTCTTTCATCAAATACTTGAGTTTATCAACAGCGTTCTCAAGGTCGGGGAAAACTTTTGGATCTAGCTCGTCTAGGAAGGTAGTAATTTTATTACCCATGAGTTGAGCTATGTCCAATTCTTCACAAGTATCAATGAGCTAAAGCGAAGAGGGAGGAATGAAAGAAAGAGTGGTGTGAGATCTTGCGTAGTTATAAACAAAGCAAGCAATAATCAATGTACCTCAAGAGCAATGTCAGAAGCAGTACGTCGATTAATGATCATTAGTCTGATATACTCTAACATGTCATCGACACCTTCCTCATACCCTGATGTCTTCAACGACTTGTGTATACTGTTGAGTAAGCTACTCTCTTCTTTGTTTGTGAGTTTTCTACGGTCCGACTGACGAATGATAACAGAATCAGAGTCAGATTCGTTACTACTCGTATCACTAATGCTCATATCAGAGCTTGATTTGTCGTCCTCGCCATCTGACGAAGAGGAGGTCACAGCAGCCGGAAGAAATACTTCGTTGTTTCTATTGCAACTACAGTCTTTGCAGTCATTGTCATCGTCCAGCGAGTTCATACTGTCTAAGACGTACTTGTCTAAAGATGCGATTGCAAGTTCAAGTGCAATAATGAGTAAATGAAAAGAGAGAGTTAAAATGCAAAACTTCGTGAGACTACACTTTTTAATTTTGTCAGTGTGAATTATCACTTTATACTCTGAAGACAATAACATGAGTTAATATGACTGTATCAAAGACCTTAAGCATATCACACACATCCATTTGGGAGGCTATGAAGTGAGTTTGACGAGGACTTGGACGAATAGATTTGATGAAGATCTGAGCATAAAGTGCTAAGTAGAGTTGACGATGCCGTGTAGGCTCGAGCTGTGCTGAGTGAATGCTCCCATATTTGAATGAACAGAAGGATGAATGATTCCAACAATTCGTTTATTATAATCTAGCAAAAGCTATTTCATATACACAAAGTCTCTTCTTTCCCTATTCAGCACCTAGTATTCCTCTCTACTCTTATAGCACAAGACGACTAGGTTTATAAAAGAAGTGTGAGAGTTGCTCTAAGCTATATGTATATGAGATAGGTGGACGAATAGATTTGATGAAGATCTGAGCATAAAGTGCTAAGTAGAGTTGACGATGCCGTGTAGGCTCGAACTCTTGCTGAGTGAATGCTCTCATATATTATGAACAAGAAGGATGAGATGATTCCTTACAATTCGTTTATTATAATCTAGCAAAAGCTATTTCATATACACAATGATCTTCTTTCCATATCTAAGCATCTAGCATTACTATCATCTTCTCTTCCCGGCCGCATTTACCCATAGACGAATAGCTAGGTATTAAATAAAAGAAGAGTGCTGTTAATTATTGTTAACTGCCTTATAAGTATCAAAACTTAATCTATTCCTAAACACTAATGTTTTAAGGGATCAAAACTGTTTGCAAGTAGGGAAGCTGCACTCTTTCGAGACAAAACGAGAGGCATCATCAAACTTTGACTTCCTCGGGAGCCTTCTCCACTTCAGATAGGGAAACATTAAAGAACTTGGGTCTTCCCGTTGCCGTGCGGACAAGGGAGATGTTCAATTGTAGCATGTGATTCTTTCGTCTAGTATGGACGACTTGTCCTGACCAATGGTCAACTGTATATCTTGATATGGCATCCTCTCTCTTGCCTTCATTTCCACTTGATGACTCTTCAGCACCACTCCTTGTCAAGTCGCTCTTGACAAATGAGTCTGAGGATGAGGTTCCACCACTCTCGTAGGCGGTACTACTAGAATAATGCTCGGGAGCACGCAACATTCTACTCATGGCGGAATATACAGCCTCCATATCCTTGCCTCCGAGTAGGTTGAAGAGGGATAGATGCTGTTTTCGCATATGAATCTCTTTTGGTGGTCGATCAGTACTGTGTGTGGTGGGCGGTGGACTACTCGTACTATCATGCGAGCATGTACTATTGCTAGAAGGCACATCTGGGGTCTTCTTCACAGCTTCCAAAAGCGGAGATGACTTGTTAGTTGATGCCGTAGTGGATACGGTAACGGCCAGTCCCTGTTGCTTCTGCCCGTTTGGCTTGAGACTACTCGAAGAAGAAGGTGGACTGTCATCATCTTGAGGGTGTGGCAAACTAGTCCGTCTTGGACTATCACCCAACAACTCAGTTCTTGTATAATTGGTAACCTTGAGAAACTCTTCATTGCAATCAACAAATCGTCCATCGACACTGGCAATCGCCAAAGCAACTCCACAATTTGTGAATATACTCTTGTAGTCGATACCTTTCACGAACATCAGGTACTCCTCGTCATTATTCGATAACGAAGACGAAGAAGCAATAGACGGAGGATCGTTTGCAGTCTTCTCATGTGTCTGTAATGCCGGCATGGTAGTGGCAGCAGTAACTGGTATTATCCCTTTGGCAGAGAGAGGCAGGATGGGATTGTTGCTGCCAGCCTTGCTTGCAATGGCAGCAGCTGTGGCAGTAGCAGCTCCACTCAATGAAGGTATAAGTGACCCCCCACCATTTGCCTTAACCAACTTATCAGCCCCAGCGATAGTATCCAATAACTTACGATGTTCTTCATCTAAAAGAGCACTCCGTTGCTGCAATGTCTTGATGTAACTTACAACTGATACTAGTGTTGAATATCGATCGGGCTTGAAGTGTACACCTGCCTCACTTAGTACATTCTTGAGTTCTGAGATACGTTCAGTGATCTTCTGTGAACGTTCTTGTTCACGTGCGTTACGCTCATTGCGTCGTTTCTTACGCTCAGACTCGTCTTCGGATACTGCTAGTCCACTACCACCCTGCTGTTGATATGGACGTTTCCGTTGCATGTTATTCGACAATAAGGGTGCCTTTGGTAATGATGGTCTTCTTTGTCCCTTGGCAGCAGACAACGAGGATGGCACAGCTGAAGGAAGTGATGCAGCCGCTTGAGGGGGGTAGGCAGCTGCTACCGCTTGTTGTAATGCACTTGCTGTACTGGGTTGTTGAACAGCAGACGTGGCGGCATTTGCCATCAATGCATCCCAAGGATTTGTACTTATCCCTGGGATTTGCAACTGACCTTGTACTTGTGATGATGACGACTGCCCTTGCACTTGAGTAGAATTCTGGGTGGTTGGAAGGGAAATTTGAGACATCAAGTCAGCCATACCAGAGGATGTACCACTAGTAGCTGTTATGGAACTGCCCTTATACGGAGGTATAGTTAAGGATGCAACTTGTATAGCCTGCTGCTGTTGTTGAACTCCTCCTGCAGTATTACCCAAGGCACTCAATTGCTGTGCACCACCCCCAACTCCTCCACCTACCCCAGATGAAGATAAATAGAGTCTATTAGTCAATTGCGAGATATTCGTATTCCCAACTCCCTGTTGTACGGTAGGTCCCGGACATGCCGTAGTTGATACGGATATAGGCTGCTGATTAGCAAACATACCTGGTGGAAGTTGTATTATACTTCTTGATGAAAAGTTAAGATTCGGTGCTGATGCTGCTGCTGCTTGAAGCTGATGTTGAACTGGAGCAGCAGATCCACCTCCCCTCGACTGTTGACCTTGCTGTAGCAAAGGTGCCGAAGAGAGGCGTGGTATTTCAGAGGAACCGGAGGAATTAGTTATTGAGGACATATCTGATAATAGTCTTGTTGGTGGCGCCTTGCGTTTCCTCCCTCCTCCAACTGCAGCGGCCGAGGAATCTAATAACGGATCACTGTTAACATTAATACCACCATTAATCAACGTTTCCATAGCCGTAGCAGCAGGCGTGGGGGGTTGGGGTAATATTATCCCCTGCTGAGTAATATCATTACTGTTATCATAGGACCCTGGGTCATCTGTTAATAATGCATCTAAACTTGCATTAAATGTAAAATCATCCATTGATTCACCTCTATCCAGTACAGTTCGTACTAACAGGGGATCCGGTACCATACCACTTGTATCTCCTGTTGTAACATTAGTATGAAGTTGGTCGTTGTTGTCTATATTTATACTTTGAGATGATGCACCTTCTTGTGAGGAGCTCTCAGCCGTAGAACTTGGCATAAATGTCATCATATTTTTATTACCTACACTTGCGGTTTGGGCCGCTACCCTTGCTTTATTATCAGTCATGGTTTAGTTATTATGGATTGCTCATCATTCAGCCTTCTTCTTTGATTGAGTTTGCCTCCTGCTTTTTCAGCAAATCTGAAGACGTGGTTCAATTTTGCCATCTGGTTCGGACTTATTTCCCTATAAGTTTCTATTTACTATTGGTCACGGGACAATACAAATAGAAGTTAGAGAGAGAGGAGAATGTTATGACCCTATATATCCATATTATCCAGTCATGTTGTGATTAGTTTGCTACTATTTTCTACTTAAGATTAACATTGTTTGTCTCTACACTAAACACCATCTTATCACATCTAACATCACTACCCCTGCCTACGCAGCTACACATCCTTCTCAAACCAAATACCGATAGCAATCATGATATAAGTAAATACTAGTAGTGATCCTTCAAGCCAATTACTACGTTCATTCCCAAGGCATAATGATACAATGATGACAGACAAAAGATAGAGATACACTTCGAACGATGGAAATCTCATGCTCATGTCTCTATCAGTAAACCAGCCAGTTAGCACGACCGCAGGCAGTACGAAGAGGGCAATCTGAACAGATGATCCTAATGCAACTGTATATTGTATACCATTGAAGTGTTAGAGTAGGTCAAGCGAAGATACACAAAGGCAAACAGAGTCTCCTCACCTCCTAAAGCCAAGTCCATTTTGTCTTTCATTGCGACAGACACGGCAGAGATGTGTTCCACTGCATTTCCAACTACTGGCAGTATTATCACACCGACAAACGACCGACCGAGGTTAAACTCTTCACAGAAACCGTCGATACTTCCCACTAACCACTCAGATAAGATCGTCACAACTGCTGTAATCAACACTAATCCGATCAATGCCCAACTAAAGGGTATTAATGCCACTTCATCGGAGTCTCCCTCAAACAAGTGAATGTGAGTCTTCATCTGGAAGAATAACAGCTGAATATACATCAACATTAGCAATACAGCACCAATCCTTGAGATAGTGAGCTCGACATCCCCTGCTCCTCCTGCATCTACTGAAGCATCTTCTCCAAAGAACTCGGGTAGTAACAGTGTTAGTCCGTTGAATGCCAACAAAGCAATACTTGCCACTGCCCCTTGAGCAATAAAGGTTTGTTCTGGATAGATGATACCTCCACAAAAGAAACACATCCCCAAAACGAGTAACAAGTTTGAGAATACCGATCCAATCAAACTAGCCTGGACAACTCTGAAATCATTCGCCAATAATGCTTGGATAGCAACTACCAACTCCACTGCATTGCCGAAGGTAGCGTTGATCAGTCCACCGATCACGTCATTGGTATGAGCTGCCAGCTCTTCCGTAAAGACGCCCAACATTGACGCTAGTGGAACCATTGCCAAAAAGTTGAGGATAAACACTGATCCATCATTCCAATTATTAGCATGACTCCAATATGCCAATGGCAGAAAGACAAAGAGAACATTAATCTTATTCTCCAAGAACATCTCCTTCAAAGCTTCTAATGGTTTATCCTCGGATATAGTCATCGAACTCTTACCACTACTAAGTAAAGATGTACCCTCACTTGCTGCTCTCTCCTCTTCTTCGGGATATTCTTCAATACTTAATGTACGTGAACCTGATCCTGTATCTAACGTCCAACCACTATTGGGATTGTAATTACTCCATCCACGACGTTGAATTATCTTCTCTTTATTTGCACGTCTAATTTCACGATAGGCTGATCGTTTTGATACACCACCAAACATGAATGTTGCCATACGCCGCCTATCAAAAGAACTACTATCGTCATCTCTGATATCACCATCGTCCATAGAGTGGCGTATCTTTTCATGATCTAGAGATCCTCTACGATGTTGATGGGGTGGTGCTGGTGGTGCAGACAATAATGATCTGCTTGAATCATGTTTATTAGTATCTTGAAATGATACGCCTCGGCGTTGTTTATCTCCTAGTATAGAATACGATCGAGAGATATTAGATATATGAGCATTGCAATAGGATACAGGTAAGAAGCTCAACACTGATCATACTTCTGTGCATAATAACAACACTGATATACATACGTAATAACAGTAGTATATACGATAAGCCCAGTTCAACACATCAATATCCAAACTCTCGACACTTCTCGACATCAAGCTCCAATTCATATCTTATGCGCAAGCTTACCTTCATCGGACGGTAAATCATCAAAGTGTACCGCTGTCATAGTTGATACTGATGATGAGTTATTCAACAATGGTTTAGACATTCAATTGGGGCTGCCTCAACTATCATAATATGCCCGCCATCAACCACACAGCCAGACCAAACAACACAACAACTCGCACCACACACTGAGTATTATAGGGACCAACACCACTTTGAGGAATAAAATTAGCTAAACCGTCGCTGAATTACTCTGCCTCCTTGCTATGTATTGTGCCTAGAGAGTTAGTTGTTAGTGGTTATATTCCTCATAATACTCATAGTCTCCTATATCTACTCTTCACCAATAATATTATTATTCGGCGTGATATACAGACTGTCAATTCGAGTTATAAATTATAAACAAAACATTAACACACAAAAATGACACAATCACAAGACGGTTCACCTCCACCAATCCTCCGTGGTATCCAAGCAGCGTTAGGACCCACCCAATTAAATTTAATACTCTCATCTAAAATCCTTTTAGTTGGTTCGGGTGGTATTGGGTGTGAATTACTCAAGAACTTGGCACTTAGTGGTTTCCGGTAAGTCCGTATTTGTATTGTCTGATCTTGTGAATTAGTTATCTAACAAAATCGATCACATATGATAACCACATCTTCCATAGTGATGTTGAAATTATCGATTTAGACACAATTGATGTTAGTAATCTCAATCGTCAATTTCTATTCCGATCACAACATGTTGGCATGCCAAAATGTGTTGTTGCCAGTGAGGCTGCATTTAATATGGTACCACCATTATCAGTTGATGGTACCTCTGATACCAATGGTAATGCCGCAAAGTATAAACCACATCATGGTAACGTTATGGACAATACAAAATTCAATGTCCCATACATGAAACAATTTGCATTAGTATTAAATGCATTAGATAATGTTGCAGCACGTCGTCATGTGAATCGTTTATGTCTAGCTGCCAGTATCCCATTAGTTGAGGCAGGTACGGCTGGTTATTTAGGACAAGTTACTGTTATTGATAAGGCATCAAATACAGAGTGTTATGAATGTCAAACGAAACCAACACAGAAGGTCTATCCCATTTGTACTATTAGGAGTACGCCCAGTCAACCTGTCCATTGTATTGTTTGGGCTAAGGAAATGTACAAGTTGTGTTTCGGACCAAAGGTTGAGGATAGTATGTTATTTGAGGATGAGGAAAGTTTGAAGGCTGACATGGAGGCTGCTGAGAAGGAGAAGAATGAAGAAGGAGAGGAGAATGGTGGAGCAGCAGCATCGTCGTCATCGGGTGAAAATACAAATGGTGGCGGAAGTGGAGAAAAGAGTACATATATGGATACGGTCAAGGAATTGCGTTCTCTTCTCGGTGTTGATAGTGATGGTCCCCAATCCAAGGAGGAGAAGGATTTACGTACCAAGTCTCAAGAGGCCTTGACTGCATTATTTGCCACTGAAATCCAAAAACAAATAGGAATGGATCGGTACAAAACTGCCGATAAGGTTCCCAAACCAATTGCCTCGGATGATATTAGTAAATGTACTGATATGGAGGTTGTTCCACCCACGGCAAGGGAAGATTATGTTCCTACAAATATTTGGAGTCCATCGGATTGTATTGCTGAAATTGTATCATGCTTCATTGAAGTGGCTGCAAATGCCAATTCACCCACAAACCCTACATCACCCTTGCCCGAATTTGATAAGGATGATGAAATGGCAATGCGTTTTGTTTGCGCGGCTTCGAATTTGAGACAATCTGTGTTTCAAATTGATCCTATTCAGAGTTTGTACGATGCCAAGGGAATCGCAGGCAACATCATCCCGGCTATTGCCACAACAAATGCAATTGTAGCAGGGTTACAGGTTCTACAAGCGTTTCATATCCTCAAGGCCCAGTCAGAAGGCAAGGCTGATAAGTTAAGGGAAGTTTGCCGTTACACCTACTGTCTCCGAGATAAGACACGCAAGGGATTTCTATTGCAGCCCACCACTATCCCTGGTCCCAACCCGAACTGCTTCGTTTGCCGTAATGCCACTATATCACTAGCACTCAATACAAAGGAGTGGACGTTGGATATGTTATTGGCTCGTGTTATCAAGAAGGAACTAGGATTCACCGAACCAACAATCATGATTGGAGAGGATATCGTGTATGAAGAGGGTGAAGACATTGACCCGTCTGAGTTTGCTGTCAACTTATCCAAGTCATTAGTCGATTTACCCGCTGGCGGTATGGGTCATGGAAGTATCGTTCGTATCGAGGACTTTACACAAAACTTGGAAGTAGAGGTTAGCGTGTCACATAAGGACCATTGGGTAATTGTTGATAAGGAGAAGAAGGGTGAGACTCAACCGGACAATCGGGAAGAGATTGAGAAGTTTGATATTGGTGGAAAGAAGCCTGTGGCTACAACTGATACCACTGCGGCGGCAGCTGATTCTTCTTCTGCAAAAGATGAAGAGAAACAGCCAGATGATGATAGTGATGATGATATTGAATTGGTTGAAATGGATGAAAAGCCAAAGGAAGATAGCGGTGCTTCTGTTAAGGAGAAGAGCAATGGATCTTCATCGAAGAAGCGGTCGCTTGAGGAAGAGGAACCTAGCAATAATGGAGTCAAGAAGGCCAAGGTTGCAGCCGATGATGACGAAGTGATTGAGATTGAGTAGGAGGTTTTGTTATGTTTTCATTAAATGTAACACACACACACAACAAGGAGAATGACCCTCTCTGTTTAAGACGATAGCTTGATCAATCAACTTTAATATATCCACAGAAGAGTTAGATATACTCTCAAACTCAACACCGGCCGGCATCGGCAGTTCATTGGCATTTTTCGGCTTTCAGGTATCCTTATTTGGTTGCAAATTGCTTGAAATGAACCGCCCTATGGTAGGGAGTTAGATGCGGAAAGATGTCGATTGTTTATGTTATTGTTTATGTTATTGTCTGATATCATATCATATTATCAATATCGTTGTCATGGCATGTTATCTACATCGATGTCATGGTGTTATCGTCACGACGAAGTCATGATAAATTACATCGATGTCATGCCGATACCGATGTCATGTTTTCTGCATTTTATCTCGAATTGATGTCATGCCGATGTCATGCAGCAATCGATATCGATTTTATGCATGATATTGTTCATGAGTTGTTGCAGTTTCACACTATCTCAGTTGCTCATAAATTCTGCTGATAATAGAGAGCTATCATACACAATACTTCAAAGAGTGAGACGGTCAGAGAGTAAGTGTGGCGTGTAGGTGTTTATGAAGTACATATAGTCTTAACATGTTAACTCTTTAATATCACACTAACATATCCACTCTCTCTTCTCGCATTCACGTTCATCAATACTCTCTCATGTCAGTCATCATGTCATTATTATTCCCACTAAAGGATCTTGAAGCTGACAAAGTTATCATGGATGAGTATATCAAGAAGACGGGCCAAGTATTGCAATCTCCTCCATCTCGACTTAAGACTAGTGGATCTGCATACCCATCCAAGATTGACCGAATTGTAGCTGCTTCCTTGTTAGCCCTAGCTAATGCTCAACCAGACGCCACCACTGCTAATACTCTTCCATCATAGTGATTAATACTGATCCTGATAATCATTTGTGTGTGTGACTTCATCGATTTGACCGAGTCTAAAGACGATGTTGACGACCGACAACGAATGATGTGATAATGGCATTGTATTTATGGTAAAACTGTGTCAAGTTGCTTAGATGGAATAACTAATGCACTGATGGGTAGATAGATCATGTAATTTAGGCGACCACCTCTTACTAATCATCCAATCTCATCCAATATTCATATGAGCAATGGCATTATATTCTATGCTTTTACCAATAAATTGTTACATTTCAGTTGACTTTGGATCATATCCCTCCAACTGTCCAACCAAATCGTACTTATTTCTAATGATCCAATACCATGATTCTAAACTAGCACGTTCAGCTATATTCAAAGGTACATCCTTCTCTTCATTACTTTCTTCAACTAAACTATTCTTTGCTAAAAATCGTGATGCATCTCTGCCTGCCATGATATGATATTCACCCCCTGGGCCGTAGAAGTTCCGTCCTTTGTATACATTATATACTTCTCCTTTCACTGCTAGTAGTATTGGTCCAGTTTCATTATCACCGTTATATTGTTGTAATTCTGCTTCTGTCCATGTCACTTTTGGTTCGATGTATGCTAATTGATCTCGTTCTTTTTCACGAGCTTCATATTCTGCTGCATATTGTTGAGAATCTTTAGATTGTACAGTATTGCTGTTTAGTATAAATGATATTGCACCAGCTGTGGTGAGAGCTCCTACTGCAATGATGGCAGGTTCTACATGCAATTTTGTGTCAATGGATTGTTCTCTCTTGTTATTTTGATGATCATATAGTATGTTTCTGTTTGTGAATGCATCCGTAGCAATGATGAAGAGTGTCAAAGCACCACTGAATACTATCTTCCAATAACTCATCATAATACGGTTTCCTATCTGTCGTCTCTTAAGGTTAGTTGTATCGATACACAATCGATATTCTTATAACCTGATCGATATAATATTAGATATGATATGTTTTTTTATGATCAAAGATATCTTTTCTCCTCCCGGAACTACTGTTGTCAACCTACTACTTTAGCTCATAAAGCATAACTGATTGTTGATTTAGCAAAATCCACGTGTAACTGAAACTTGAAGAGCAATCTTTTTTGCAGTGTCAGTTCTACAACTACATATATCTCGCTCGTCTTCTATTACTCCTTTATACCATCATTAGGCCTAAACAAACAACAATGAAGTCCTTTGCATGTATTCTCCTAACGGCGTTATCGCCCTCGATCATTCAAGCCTTTGCTCCTACCACAACTCGCGGTATCCTCTCTTCCATATCT
>Ga0214477_101207_pt1 | contig 13600 bp, 9 predicted proteins | sample M1_20Mar14CPVII9_FD_165058 | JGI IMG/M metagenome (GOLD analysis project Ga0214477, IMG submission 165058) | Marine eukaryotic communities from Monterey Bay, California, United States - M1_20Mar14CPVII9sort6BwellC16 | ecosystem: Environmental > Aquatic > Marine > Unclassified | place: USA...
CTTACCACATATATCATGTATTTAAACAGCGTGCCAACATTGGCGTGTTTGAAACATACAAACCACCAACACTGACTGGAGCATCTGAATTCTTGGGAACTGTTGTTGAGGTACTTTCTGGCGATACATTAATGGTCCTTCCCAATGGTGAAACTTATGATGACGAATCCAAGCTTAAGAAGGTTTCCCTCGCTTCAATCCGAGCACCTCGTTCGGGTAATGAGAAAACTGGTAAGCCTGACGAGCCATACGCCGCTGAGTGTAAAGAACGATTGCGTGTCTTGACCGTGGGCAAGGCTGTCAAGGTTAATATCCATTATGAAAAGGAGATCCCTATGGGTCCTGATAGAACCGATAAACGGCAATTCGGAACCATTTCTGTCGGCAAAAGAGCAGATGTTGGCGAGGTGCTAATTACTGAAGGTCTTGCTACTACACAACGCCATCGCGATGACGATGAGAAGTCCGCAAGATATGATGAACTTGTTGCTGCTGAGGTGAGCATATCTTATGTGCAAAGATATGTATGTATTGCATTCATTTTCCTCCACCCATTGATTTTTAATTTAACCCTACATCTCTTCAACCCATCAAAGAGCGCTGCTAAAGCATCTAACAAGGGAATTCATTCAGATAAGGAATATAAAAAGAATTTAATCAACGACTTAGCTGACCCAAAGAAAGCCAAAACATACGCTGGATCTTTGCAACGTGCCGGCCAAACAAAGGCGATTGTTGATTATGTTTTCAATGGATCTAGATATAAGCTCTTTGTTCCTTCGGAGAATTGCTACATTATGTTTGCTTTGGGAAATGTCCGTTGTCCTCAACCTTCTCCTAATCCTGGAGCTATTAGTAGAGGTCAAGCTAGACCCGCCGAGCCGTTTGGAGATGCATCAAAGCGTCATTCTCGCATGAATGTTCTACAACGACAAGTAGAGGTTTCAATCACTGGGGTTACGAATGGTGGTGTCATGACTGGTGATCTACATGTCGGTCAGGGAGGACAGCGCAGGAATTACTCTATTGAACTTGTAGCATCTGGACTCGCCACTGTCGATCAACGTAAGATTGACTATGGCGAAGCTCCCAAAGTCCTTATTGATACTCAGACAGCTGCACAAAACAACAAGTTGGGTATTTGGTCTGTGAAACAGGCAGTCACTGATGAACCAAAAGCTAAAACATTTTCAAAGGCTGAAGAGAAGGTTGTTGATATCCAAATTAGTGAAATCCGTTCTGGTAATCATTTCTATTTCCGTGTCGTTGGCGATGAGAGTGCCAAGGTTGTTGATGATTCAATGAAGATCTTCACCGATACCAACGGAACTGATGGTGCTCCATGCGAAGTCAAACCTGGCAAAGTTGTAGCAGCTTTATTCAATGATGGATCATCCAATAGCTGGTATAGAGCAAAGGTCATCGAGAAGCTACCAAAGGGCAAGGTCAAGGTCTTATTTGTTGACCACGGTAACATTGGCAATGTCGTCGCCGCAACACATTTGCGCCCTCTTGATATTACCCTTGGTACTGATCAAATCCCTGCCGCGGCCAAAGATGGCGTTCTTGCATTGACTAAGGTCCGCCCTATTGAGGAAGACGACGGTGTTGATGCTGCTCGTTTCTTCCAAAGTATGGCGTGGGGTAAAGACCTAAAAGCTCGTTTACTTGGCGAATCTGAAGGTCAGGTACTTGTATCATTATATGACTCTGATACCGACTCTCCCAGTATTAACGAGAAGTTGACAAGCGAGGGCTTGGCTAGAGTTGGCGTCTTTGACAAGTGGGGAAGCAGCGACGCGATGGGTGCTTTATTCAAGGACCTCAAAGAAGCTGAAGGCAAAGCACGCAAGACTCGTAAGGGTATGTGGATCTATGGCGAGATTCCCGAAGAGGATGAGGAGTAAGAGAGATACTTGCATGATCAGTCTGCACGATGATAGAGTGGGTACAATAATTTGTGAGTGAAGAGTGATTGGGATGGGCTAATGATGTGTGGATTTAACACAAAGCTAATAATAGAGGAAACAATTAGCTAGGGGTACCTGTTGCCAGTCAATATAAATATGATGTGAGGAGTTATTAAGTAGAACTACTCGCTGCCTCTGCGGCCTCCGCGGCAAGAAGCTGCCTTTCCATTCGTTTTGTTATTATTGCTAACGCCACAGTTGCAGCAAAGAGACATATCGCTCTCCCAAGATCTGACCGTAAATAGTACAAAAGACCTGACTGTCGTGGTTGAGCTACCTCATCTTCAGTTTGTGTTAGCATCACTGAATCCCCTCCTACTGCTACTTCTTTACCATCTGATAAATCCTCCTCGTCATCAGACTCTGTTATTCTTATCTTCTTGTTCTCTTTACCCTGTTTGCTTGACTTTCCCTTCTTTGATGTTTTTGATTTGACCTCTTGAATTATCTCATCTTGTATTATCTCCTCCTCGTCATCTTCTAATATTATCTCCTCATCAACAACTTCAGTTATCTTATCATCATCAACTTCAGGTGTAGCAGCCCCCATATCACTAGACATTGTAGATTCAATATCTAATTCCTCGGACTCCTCTGAGTAATCACCGATTACAACAGACTCATTGGGTAGCTCAGTTATTTCATCGTATGGTAAGTAGTCATCATCTTCAACCATGACAGTTTCTCCTGATATTTCATCTTCGGTATCACTATCTAAATCAATAGTGTCTTCACTCTCGACATCATCATGAGTGGATGATGGAACATCATCTTCAATTTCAATATCATTAGACAGCTCCTCATCGCTTTCTTCAGTCTCAGATCGATCACTATCATCCACAAGAGTGTCCCCATCTTGAATTGTAACCGGCTTCTCTGCGTCCCCTTCATTATCAGTTATTGCATTATCAAGCTCTTCCCCTTGATATACGTCACTCTCCGCGATTTGTTCATCTTCATTGTCTATTGGCTCATCATTAATACTATCATCAACTTCGATTGCAGTATCTTCATCTTCAAGTTGTTCATTTGATTCAACAATATTTTCATCATAATCTTCAGATCCTATATCATAAACTTCCTCCTCTTGTATATCCTCTTCAACCCTACGATCGATTAATCCGCGCAACTTTTGCATTTCATTCTCAGTTTCTAACTCCGCCTCTCTTCGAATATCTGCCATTTCTGCTTCAAATGATGATATAAAGTCTTCTATATACTCATCATCATACTGATCAACACCATTATTATATTGATCATCATCACCATCATCTTTGTTATTGTTGTATTCATCACTACCTCCCCGTATTGTATATATCAATTGTGTATTACTTGTTTTATGACGATGAAATCTAGCTAGGATACCCTTGTTATTTATTGTTGATATCGGCATAATTGATATATGATTTATCCGTCTAAATGCATGACATTGTATGCACATGTATGCCATCATAAGGATGGTATACAAAACGTGCATCATACTATAATATCTTATGTTGTGTTACCCCAACAAAATTTGTCGATATCTATTTTTGCCAATAAATGTTTGATACTTGTAGTCTTATACACTCCACACAATCAGCGCCGATATATTATAACATCAATAACACTCTCTAATATGATGTTGTATAGCCCCCCTAATATGTAAACGATATCGGAGTATGAATTGTAAGAGCACTTGAAATTGAAAGATTTAATTTGATTTGGTATCCTAATTGGTACTGTTTTACCCTCACAAAAACACCGACGATAATCAAATAATACTAACGATGATATATATTAGCACAAGGATGATGTAGATCTTTATGGCGTAAAGGCAACAGAATGGCTATCGTACAGAGAGGTTTGATTTGAAATTTGAAGTGCATCCTCAAGGTCTGTCCGTCGCTTTGCAATGATGAAGAGGTTGTGCGGCGCAGTTGTTTGAGTAAATTAAAATTGGGTTTGTATCTATTGTTGGCTGGAGATGTATATTTTGACGCCGTCTTTAATTAGTTCATTTCATTGCCCAATTGCTTGAGCTACAATATCGTATTATCAGTGTAAGGTATCAATTGCAATACAACATCAGTGAACAATACAAAAAAGAAAACATGTCACAAGATAATTCATCAAGTATTGACCCCTCAACCATTGCAGCTGCCAAAGCTGAGGCTAAAAGAAAGGCCAAAGAAAAGACTATCAAAGAAAAGGAAACATGTGAAGGATATGTCGCTAGTGGTATTAATAGAAATGTTACAGTGCAGTTCGTATATGACAGACTTACAAAATTGGGATGCAAGCCACCAGATAATCTCATTCGATGTTTAGATTGTAAAGATGCTCCGCGAGTTGGAGGTTTTGGTGCAGTAGAAGAAATTTATGTACCGTCTACAGTTGATAACAGCAGTAAGAACAAGAAAACAAACAATAAGAATGATTCATCATGTGCTCAAACAAAACAAGACATTGATAAACTACTTGCAAAGCAAAAGGATGGTGGAGCAAAGTTGAGACTAGTTCCAGAGATATATCTTTGTCAGCAACATTTACGAAATGAAACACATGCTCATGAAGCCATGGTACATGAACTTATACACGCTGTTGATATGTGTAGGTAAGAAACATTACAGCAAATTTGCATTTGATCTGTTATTGATATGTTTTCTCATCCTTTCAACTATATTATGCTCGTACAGAACAAAGATGGATCCAATCAAGAACTGCATACATTTGGCTTGTACTGAAATACGAGCAGAAAATTTATCTGGAGAATGCTCAATGCTTCGTGAAATGCAGTAAGTTCTATCATAAGATGATTTTATATCAATGCGACACAACATATCATATGCACAACTCAACTATACCTCTTGTATAATACCTCAGAAATGGTAGACTAATGACCGATTTTATAGGCCATGGAGGCAAATGTGTTAAACGTCGTGCTGCACTGTCAGTGAAAGCAAATCCAAATTGTGCTGATAAGGCAGAGGAGTATATCGATGCTGCTTTTGAGAGATGTTATAAAGATACATATCCCTTTGACAGGCATCCAAATCTGAGGTAGAGTAAGGTACTATGCAGTTGAATCTTCTACTACTAAAATTAATACTTTAAGTGTAACGCTATGAAGTTGTGTGCCATATTTGTTTACTTGCACTATCTAGTCTCGACACCTCTGCTCTCTTGTGCAGTATGTTGTATTCCCAGCAAGTTAACTACATCAGACTTCTCTCTGCAATCAAGCACTCATATCCTTGGCTTGGTGGACCATGTATGAACTGATCTTCCCTGTAAAGGAACATTGCAGATATCGTAGTCTCAGATTGTGGGATGTATATAGAAGGATACACCGTGCCTCGAAACTTCGGAACTTTAGAGTCATATTGACATTCCCCATTGAGATATAACTGTATCATTGGTATTTCTGATTGCTGCATTGCTACACCAACAACATCTCCATCCTTTAAGTTCGGTATATTACACATGAACTTTGTGCCATGCTTCTCGGGAGGAACTGTAGACTCCGAAAGTATTTGATAAAACTTTGCATTCCTTTTATTACTAACACCGAACAGGATAGACGGGTTATCACCACTTGCATTCGGTATCTTTACTCTCCACTCCCAATAGGCTCGATCTGGCTCGGCACTAACATCCGCTAGTGCTAATCCATATCCATATATTTCATTTTTCAGTTCACCACCTATTCTGATTGATGGAGCAGACATTTCACTATCGATTGAATAAACTTGGGGCGCAGACTCCATTAAATCCTCTTCGGTACTACCCATTTCTATGGATGATCTCGATAATTGTTTGATACATGAACAGCACTGACCCATCTTACTAATTTGTTGGGAGTTCTCTCAAAGATATTTTTCTGTGGCAAAGTATTATGATATGTTTCTAGATATGTACAGTGAACAGTGCGGAGCGGGGATCAACTACGCAGCACTTACGAAGAATATTAACGAATCAAATGACAACTGCAACTGCTTCTAGATATACGCCAGAGACTATTGCAATCTCACTTGGTAGGGCTAGTACATGAGAGATCTTTACTCAAAATCTTTTGCATAGGATACCAATCCTCTCAATTGAGCCGCCTGCTGCCCGTTAGTTACTGCTTTACTCCTTACATATATCTCCAACCCCTCTCCCAACAAGTGAGACCGATGTGTATAGCTAAAAGGGATGTTACTTCTACATATAATGAAACATGCCATCTTATCTCTTCCTTGCCTTCTCCTCTCAATCAACACATACAGCAAGAAGTGAAACGAAATGGTACAGCTAAAGGGAAGTTACTTATATAAGATTATTATTTACCAGATGTTGTACTCGTAAATCCCTTCTTTCAATTGCATCACGCAACTTTGGTATCCAATATTCATTTAATCTCTCATTTGTGAAGCAATTATATCCAAATCCCTCAGGTGTTGCTGTTTCACTACCCTTGTCATCATTCTGAGGCCAAGGGAAACCAACTCGACAATCCTTGCCGTGACCAGCATTAACACCGTCTTTACATCTTGTTTGCCAATCAGTTGTGTATTCTGGTACGGTCGTCTTTGTATGAAGCATTACAGCTTGATTTATTTCATCAGTTGTCTTATCAGTCTTTTTAGTCTCACGGAAATGCTGATACCAAGGCTCTCCCATCTTCTTTGCCTCATCCTTTGTTCGTACTAGGCCACCACTAACGGTTGCATAGTGTACATAGTGAGCATAGACATAGTCTGCACGATATAATTGCTTCTTGGCTCGCTCAGCCCACGACGGCTTGGGTGATTTCTCCGCATTACAATTGTATACTTGTGCAAATAGACTTCCTTCTCTAACACTAAGACAGATAGGGTCTGATTCACTACCACAGTCCTTATGATCATGAAATGGTTCCATATATGAACGAATTGGAATTGCTCTCGTGCTTTTAAAAGTCAATATCTGAACACCCGACTTTGCTGCATCATCAACCATGTCTCTCATATTGATGTATTTACCCATTGGCACTAGATACTCGTCGGTATCAAACGAAGCCATCCATTCAGTGTAAGGTCCATATCTTGCTCGACAAGAATTCTCTGCAGCATACTGAGAAGAACGCTCCCCTGTGTTCTCGTGAGCAGGGATATTGTTGTTACACACTCGATATGGCCAGTCAATACGAGTCACTTCCGAGTCCAAGAAGCGAGGGAATAGAGTAGATTCCAACGATATTTCATCTGTATGAGCGCCTGTATTATCATATACATATATGTGGTCAAACCCAACAAGTAGATGAAACTCTATCCATTCAATCAATCGAGTTGTTGTATCTGATACCGCTTGGGCATTACCTCTGGTTGTAAAGGACGCAGAAGCCCATAGACAGGCAGTCAATTTGTGTTGTTTTGGTGCTCCTTCTTTCTTGCTTTTAACCTTTTCCTTTTCAGCCGGTTTAGTCTCATCTTCTTTTGTTGTATCGTAGCCAACACCGGGGTGTTTGCACACGGGCAAGTTTTCCCATCGACCGCTAGCTTCAATTCTAGGCAAAACATGCTTATCACCCCAAAACAGTCGAGGATAGAAACCATTTTTCATCAAACCAGGAGGATGTTCTGAGTTTGTAATACCTATCTGTTCATTGTTGTCAACTCTAAGGATGTTACTTTCCATAAGATCGCCCCAACCAAATACATCCTTATTCAAACTTTCAATTGGATTGCCAGCCATGTCAGGTGTAAAGTATGACATTCGTTTGCCATATCTCGGAGTAGTTCGTATTGGTACTACGTCAACATATACACTCGGTGTACCATCGGAGAGCACACCATCACCAGATGCAATAACTGATTGCAAATCCCCACTATCTTCCGGTACTGGGCAATCAAAACGAAATTGAGATTGCCAAAACATTGGATTGTCTTTCCCTTTTGGAGTTAGCATACTCAAGTCTCCAAGATCTTTACGATAGTTCACATACTCGTAGTTGTATGGATATGTTGATAAAGACTCTCCAACAACTACTTGCTCAGGAGGGGACTTTGTATAATCCATTGCTCTAAATCTGCATATAAATCTCGTGAACATGCCGTCCGAATCAGCTTCTTCATGCGGTGCAAGTCTATACCTTGTAGTTGTGTCATTATCATTATCACTCGCTGATGGACTCCATAATTTTGGTGCTAGTTTCTGTGCTGTTGCTTCATCAATTCTCTTTACACTCACTGGCTGCATATTTGTTACTTGAGGTTCTAATGCATGTATATCTTCCCAATGAATCTTTCCAGAGTTACATCGACGCTTATTCTGTGCAATGAAATGAATGACTGTACCATCTTTATTTGGAAACATATCATGTAACCAAGGTAGAAAAGGATCTGCATTAACTGGACAACCCTTTTCTGCTTCTTCCCACACATTTAATTTTCCAGAAGAGAATGTATCTCTATTGTTAACATTCCGAGACGCATGATTTCCAAAACCACGGTCTACAGGTAACTTTGCAGGCATATCATTGCAAGATTTAAGACGTTGTCCATATTCAAACATTCGAAGCTGTGTAAGTACGATGAAAGATTTGAGATGATGGTGGATATGATGTAAACAAAGTCATATGATATCAGAGCACATTAGAGCATAAATACTTACATCCTCCGGTGAGCCTTCACGAAGTGGTAGCGGAACATACCATTTACCAGGTCGTCCAACTTCTACTTTTGGTTTCTTTTCGTCCAAGTTCCCTTTATCAATAGTACCAGGCACTGTATCATTCAACTTCTTCTCAATATATGCACGTAGTGGTTGATATATAACATCGTGACCATATGTAGCAAGTGCGTCCTCAGCTAACTTTTTATCGAATGAATAATGTTTTATATGTTGTTGAAAACGAGGTATAACATCGACACCTGCTTTATGTTGTGAATTGGTTATTGTTTGTGTGGTATCGGTTTCTGCAACCGGTGTTATATCAACTATATTACTCAGTCTTTCTGCAAGATAGAAATTAAGACCCACCCACATGACCATTAATATGCCGCAAACTCTTTGCCAGTATGACAATATGGAGGACTTGCCCATATTGGATATTGTATTTGATAATATTATTATGTGTGCACTGAAAATTAGCTTGTGATCAATCGAAGATTAAGATAACTTCCAATGCCGAGACACTACAAATCAAATAGCATTAGAACTGATTTGCAACTTATCAACTACTTGGAATTGCAAACCTCAATCATATAGAACATCTCTATACGACATTGAATGCGGCTCTCAACTCTCAACTCTCATGGTGCCCGAATATTGTCGGGGCCATCACCATTCGTTTTTTGTCACTATGTATGTAAGTGACTTGCTGCTCACCGTCATATGAGCATTAATCAAAACCGATTCTAGATTAATTGAGAAGACACAGCTTCCTTTTTACAAATAGTGAAAACAAACGAGTGTTTCTACTTTCTGAAATATTCATCTTACACCTTACATCGTACACGTCATACCATTACCTCCTAATACCCCCTCCATTGCCCTTGCCATCCAAGATACAATCAAAGGCAACAGTTCCTTCATATCGCTTCTTAGTTTCATCAAGACTCTTCTTTGATATTCCACTGTAACGCGCCAATACAAACAAGTGCCCAGTCGATACAATTCCAGCCCTGGCCTCCAACAAACCAGATAGTGAAGACACATTAGTACCCCGAATGTCAAGCACTGCCAACTTGGGTAGCGTACTGCCAAGTGACGAGACAGCGGCATCGTCCATGCCTGGGCAAAAAGGCACTGCAAGTCGATCTAACGTAGATGACAACTTAGACAATGTGAGACTTAACCCTGCTCCTGTAATATATGGCGAGAAACCAACGCCCAATCCACGCAAATATCCCACAGTTGCATCAACCAACTCCTCCAGTGCTACATCCGTCCAACCCAAGCCGCCGGCATATATCTCTGTGAAGACACCCTTCTTTGTTGACGGGTGTCTTTCAACTAAAGACACAACATCATTAGGAAGAACGTTATAACATCCTCCAACATCCAATGCAGTTAACCTTGTCAATTTTACCAACGATGCAATACCCTTGCCGGTTAGTTTACGACAATTCTTAACACTAAGACGTTTAATCCGAGGAAATGATCCCCCGCATATAATATTTGTCAGTATCGAATCAGTTAATCCATGCACCCCTGATATATCTAGAGTTCCAAGACAGCTACCAACATTTGCCTTCTCCATACTTCGAAAGGTATGAATTGATCCAGCAGCAAAGTTGTGTAATGACAATGAACCCAGTGGTAATGATTCATCAATTGCAGTAGTTTTAGCTGATATAGATATCTTCCTTTTCTTGTTAATCTTCTTCTTGGGTACAATTGCTTTGGGTTCCTTGCCAGTAATGGCATATACCCATTCACGAAAGAAATGTAAACCCATGCGCGTATCATTTGCTCTACCAGATTCAACAAGTGCATCAATAAACTGTTGGATTGTTTCAACAGCATGGTTACTATTTTCAATTGCCAAGAATTCATATGCTGTATCATCGTTGTCAATATCCATATTATCAGCGCCCTCAGTTGGAGTAATTAAAGGTTCATTATTTCCATCTTCTCGAGGAGGATGAACAGTCATTATCCAGGGGTGGGCAATATCAACATCATTTGCATTCGGACGAGCTAAGCCTTTATATGCTTGCATAGGTGACTCTTTATTACGCAATTTCTTAAGTAGTACAGATGTTAGTGTCGGCTCTTCAGGTGGGATGATTTTATCCACATCACTATCAGCGGTTTTATCCTTCTCAATTGCATTAGAATTACTATCTTCATTATCACTATCACTATCGTCTGCAATTCCACTCTTACTTCTCTTTAGAAGTGCAGCTACACGCGGACCGCCAAATGCGGCTTCTGGACTACATGTTGGAGGACCAACAGCTCGAAGACATAGAACACGTAATGATGGGATCTCTCTCATATTACTATGTTGTTGTGCCGTCACTTATCGCGAAAATAAGTTGAACAATATATCTAGAGTGTTTGCTTATTGTGTAAATACCGCAACTAAATGAAACAGGGTTAACGACTATCTATTGTATTTATCGGCAGTATACGAAATATAATAGGGGTATTAATGAGAGGGTTCCTTCAGTTAGGCTTCTAAATAAAGATGCTTATTGAGTTTAGTTGTCCGGTTGTTTATTTTTTGTAATATTTTTCGGTACAAAATATAAGAAATGTGGTACCAAACCCACACTTAGCCGGGCTCTAGAGAGGTACTTACACAATCTTTATCATTGAGAATCCTCGAGAACTATTGCCCAATATCAACCAGCCACCGCTCTTTTTAAAATGTCATTAATCAATCGCGCTGCAAGTTTATTTGTGCGGCGGTCTTGTGTATCTCGGAGAAAGAACATATCATATGCACAATTTTCAGTTGCTTTGCATCAACCACAAAGAATATTAGACGATTGCAATAGAAATGGTATCATGCAACAAACACCTTTACCTGCTCATGATATATCAATAAAATATACATCTCATCAAATTAGAAGATCAATGGTAATGGTAACGCAAACAATATCATCGGAGGAAAATAATGAAGATACTAACAGTCCCACATCACAACAACAGCAAACTGGTGATAACATAGATACAACAACAACTATAAATAATTCAGAACAAACTCTAAATATCACTGGTAGTTGTGCTGCACGTATTAAACAACTGGCATCCACTCGTCCAAATCCAGAGAAAGTTTTCTTACGATTATATGTCGATGCAGGCGGATGTAGTGGCTTCCAATACAAATTTCTATTACTCTCTGAGGATAACACAGAAGATAATGATGAAGAAGAAGATGGTACAATAGATCCAGAAGAGGATATAGTATTAGTTAAAGATGGTATGCGTGTTGTTGTTGATCAGACATCATTAGATTTATTACGAGGTAGTACTATTGATTATGTTCAGGAGATGATACGAAGTTCATTCGCTGTTGTTGGTAATCCTCAAAGTGAAAGTGCATGTGGATGTGGTAGTAGCTTTGCTGTTAAGAATTTCGAGTCGAATCCTGCATTAGATTGAAGAGACGATGAATTGATGAACATTCAAGCTTTGACTCTACATATAGTTTAGAAAAGGAATAAAGAATCTAGTTTTCAATGGCGATGTTGCATTTGTTGTTGTTGTATTAGAAGGGTTTGTTGGAGGGCTTCCATCGCCTCCACTGTTACCGCCGCTTCCTCCTCCGCCACCAATATTACTACTCCCTACTTCTTCTGTCTTTACTCTCTTATTTGCTGGCTCCATCGTATATTATGCCGATATACATGCAAAGAACCCAAAGACAAAGATTGCAAGTGTCTTAACCATACTATTTGGGTAAGAATCTGCTTCTGATCGATGCACTCTCATAATAAAAAAGTTGTATGTTCAAACCAATTACCAATGCCAACTTCAAACCTTTACTAGACCATGTTATCTTCATCCGATGTTAATAGGCCAAATAATAATAGGCCACCATCAAGTGCCGAAGGCGCATCCTTATCATCTGAACGCATAACTCCACCACGAGCCGGACAACAACAACAACAAGATTTAGCAGATGATGCATCAGAGGTTGCCAGAGCAGCAGCTGAGGTATCAGTTATGCCAAATGTTGGACCACCTACGGGTATTGGTGGCGAGGCTGGTGGCGGTGGAGGACGTGGTAGACAACCTGGACAGGAAGCGGCAAACGCTGCAATTCAGGGTACAGCCGGCGAAGGCGGCGAGGCCACTGCGTTTGAAGTTGTAGATGAGGGTGGCGAATTAGTCAAGGTTCGATTTAATGAGTTTCTCAACAGTTAGTAAGTATTTTATTGGTATAAATAAAGGTTCATGTGTTAATTTTATGTATATACATCATTACATTGTTCATATGATATGCTAACATTTTTACTTTTATAAAATTATATGTTGGTGCACCATCTCAGTTCTGAGATTGTTAATGAACAATCAACAGATGAAAATGATATGGAACACGAGGAGACACATACATACTATCCATATATTGAGCAAGCTCAGCAATTAGCTAAACGTCAATTATCAAAAGGATCCTCTAAAAATGCAGATGATAATAACGATGAGGAAAATGATGATGATGCAGATGAAATGTCCTCCTTCTCAAGTACAATATGTGTTAATTATCGTCATTTACATTCCTATGATCCAGATTTAGCCGAGGCAATTGAGGGAGAATATGTACGATTTGAACCATTCTTACGTCGTGCGGCTAAAGAATTTGTATTGGGTTATCATCCTGAATTAGATAAAGAAGTTGCTGGTGGAGGTGGTGGACAAATGAAGGAAAGTGATGTTGTCCACTCTTACTTCGTGGCCGTGTATAATTGTTCTACGGTATTACCTGTTCGGGCATTACGAACTGGTACTATTGGACGATTTTCTGCAATTAGTGGTACTGTTACCCGTACGTCAGATGTCAGGCCTGAGTTATTGGTTGGTTCATTTAGATGTCAAAAGTGTGGTTTGGTAGCGCCTGATGTATTACAACAATATCACTTGACACGTCCTCCATTATGTCGTAACCCTCGATGTCAGAATCGTAATCCAGGTGACTTTCACTTGGAAGTGTCAGGAGGAGGGAGTACTGATGA
>Ga0214477_101208_pt1 | contig 13570 bp, 19 predicted proteins | sample M1_20Mar14CPVII9_FD_165058 | JGI IMG/M metagenome (GOLD analysis project Ga0214477, IMG submission 165058) | Marine eukaryotic communities from Monterey Bay, California, United States - M1_20Mar14CPVII9sort6BwellC16 | ecosystem: Environmental > Aquatic > Marine > Unclassified | place: USA...
CGCCAAGTCAGATGTGTACCCGGAGGATGTGATGGTTTAGAAGCATACTGCGACATTGCACCAAATGATAATGGCATGGGACAATGTCGTCTTAGATCTATATCCTCAGAGGAGGAATCAGAAACATATGCAGTTGAATAGAAAGGTGTAGAAGCATAGGCAATAACTTGTAATAGTAGAGTATAGTATTAGTTAAGCAAATCTTTTAGCTCTATACATTTAATAGCATTCTATGAGAATCCGAGCAGGAAGTCAGATTCGGCAAGTCTACCCTCCTCAACAGCTCGTGTTAACTTGTCTAATGCTACTGCACATGTTCGTCTACAATACTCTCCCGAGAATTGCATACGCTTGCCTATTTCCTTGAAGGGCAATAGTGTACTATTGGGTGCAGCAATCTTCTTCTTCTTGCTTGGCGATGATTGCAAGGAAGGGGCTACTGTTGACGGTATTCTAGCTGCTGTAGACTTGGAGGCAACGGCGACCAGGGGTGTATCACTTGGTGTATCAGAATAGTGAGATAACATCCCGTTGGGACCAAACAAGTCTTCTTCGGCCTCAGCCTCATAGTTTCGGAACGCTGGTTGTTGTCCCTGTGTTGACTCCTCGACAACAACCTCTTCTCCGGATGGCACTAGACCATACCGTAAACTCAGCACTTCAACTTCTCTAGTTGAAAGATGCTTGGAAAGTGTCTCAACGATATGTTCCTGTCCTCCATCCTCTTCCAAAGAAAGCTGTTCAGATGATATATCCAACGAAGGGGACATCCAAGATTCCAACGGTGTAGTAGTCCCAACTAAACTCATAGTACGCACCCTCACAGCTTCTCTAAATAAACTATCCGACTTAATACCAGCACCAACACGTAATTCATCACGTAACTTCTTCTGCTTTACAGTAATAACATCATAATCTGCCAATTCTGAAACAATTGACCATGATAATTCAATATCTCTAGCATATTTGACTAGTCTATGTGATGCCTGTAATACATGTTCAGGAAAACGTATATGATGTTCACGTGATTGTATTGCACGGATAATGCGTGCACGTATCCAATAGGTTGCGTAGGTGCCTAATCTTGCACCCTTGGGGATGATAGAATCAGCAGTAGCAGGAGACTTTTTCGAGGCAGAAGGAGATGATGATTGAGCATATGCCAAATCATACTTATCAATAGCCTCAGCTAACCCAATCGTACCCTCATGTAATAGATCATCTTTGGATAATGCCGCTCCTACATCTTTACCATTATCACGACCGCCACCGCCCTTATTACTGCCCAACTTTTGTAGTAAGTGTGGCCGAGAGCGTAATATCTTGGTAACTATAGATTGTACCAATGGTAAGTTATGCAGTAATAAAGTTTGTCTAGCTCGTTGTGATATCGGAGAGTTTGACGGTGAGGATCTCATTTGTTGTAATAAAGATACCTCCTCTGATTGTGATAGACGGTAGAGTGGCTGCTTTGTCCGTATTGGATTGTTTTTAGTGTAGGATGTCGGTATATCATCATTGTTGGATTTGTAAAACATTTGAGTGAAGGAATATTGCTGTGGCCTCATTGTTGGTAAGGAAGAACTTCTAACTGGCTGAGTAAAGGCATGTGTGTTTTGGGGTGAGCGAAGAAGGGCTAGTATACTCATAGCTGCCGTTATTATACTACCTCTACTACTACGGCATGTTATTGGGGATGATGTTGTTGACACTGAACATGATATTGTTCGGGGTCTTCTTCTGCTTGTTTGCAAAGTCATTTTGTTATGAGGAAGAATTAATAGAGGTCTTCTCGAGCTCTTTTGAGTTTTTTTTATTTGCCTTGGCAACTTTATCAATGAATCAATGTATAATATTATGACTATGGCGAGCAGGATATAGTATTGCTGTATCAGTCAGTGTGTTGTTGAGTTGTTTTAAGTATGTCACCCAGGCAATGAGGTGTTCTGTCTTTTTGTGAGTGGTATCCTTCAACTCGTTGCTCACTGAGTCACTGCCTTTTATATCAAAGTGCACCTAATATCTCAGCGACCTATAAATAGCACCAATATAAAAAGCCGTCTCAACTTATTTGAAGGACGACGGCAGTACAATTAAGACATCTGTGGTAGTAGCTGATACTACTTGCAATAATATAAGTCTTAATATCGTTGATACGATACCTTACAAAAATGAGTAGGGCAACAATTCTTCAACTCTCATCATTTGCAACAATAATAATATTGTCAGCATTGCAAATACATGCATTCACTACACCACATTATAATGGATATGCAAGAACTGCTAGTAGTCTATTATCAATGGCCGAAGCTAGTAGTACAACAACAAATACAAAAAAGACGACATTAACAACTGATACTACATGGAGATTACGATTACTACTTAATGATATAACAACAACAAAAGGAAAGAAGTTAGATAATACATTGTTTGTAGTGGAAGGGAACTTTATTGAAGAGGAAGGTTACGAGCCTCCACAGGGTTTATTCCAACCTACTGCCAAAGAAGTATCATTATCAGAAGATGGAAAAGAATCTGCGTCAAATACAATGGCATTAGAAGTTACCAATAGTCGATGGACATTATCTGAAGACCCAAATGATCGAAAAGATGGACTGTGGATATGGGGATTATTCAAGGAGCCTCAGTATCCTTTCATGCTACTACAAATGGAAACAACTGAATTGAAACTACCATCATCAGACTCAGACGAAAGCGATAGTGTACCCGCATTAAAGCTATATGCACAAATAAATCATATTCGCGATAGAGATGAAGATGGTAGTGGTGTTGAGTTACAATCGGCTAACTTGAATGTAAGGATATTAGAACAAGTACAGTTACCGGGTGCGACTGTTGATTTGTATGAAGAGGAGGCTGTCGGGCAGATATCGTTTCAACCGCTTCTGGATTGAGAGATGTGGTTATTTACTTTGCTTTACAGGTTGATATTTGCTACTCTCTACTTACTGCTGGTCACTCGTCTAAAAGTCTCGTATACCTGGTCAAAGTTAAAGATGGAAGCAGAGTAGTGACATGTCAGATGATGAAGAAGTGTACCATAATCTTACCTGCCCCGTAGTATATTTTAAGCGCTAAGCAATCCACAAAGATCGAGATGCTGATTCTGACGGTGCTCCACCTCTAATCGATGATAAAGCAACGAAGATTGGATGACTGATAGAAATATACGCACTAAAATCACTTCTTGAGCAACCAAACAACGCATATCCACAAAATCATACACCTCATGATTCAACTTGTCGAGACTACCAATCACACAAATAATGACCTCTGGCTAATTAGAGTAAACTGATGAAATGCTCTTATGTACGCCCGAGAGAGCACATAACTATTCAATGATTGATATAATGTTATTTAACTAGTAGTCTAGCAGATAGTTGGTGTACTTAAAATGATGTCACTACCAGAGGATGTTGTGCAAACATGTTCATCTCAACAAGATGATCCCATAATTTCAACTTCCGCGATATTCAACACACCTTTAACAGTCTTCCAAATACGAACTGACTTTCCAACTACACCACCAAACTCAAAGATGTAGGCGTTCTGAGTGCCCGAGATGGCTTGAAATGCGACTACTTCTTCATTCTCATCCAAAATCTGCAGTTGAGAGTCAGACAATCGGTGACTGCAACAATCTGTACGGCTGTGAAGAATCACTTTGTCAATTGCATGGCTTTGGTTGAGTGTGACCATGTACCAAGGATTGACGTTATTGCAAGTATGCTGCACAGATCCACTCCGCCAATTACCATCTGTATTACCATCAATCGCTCGACTGGCATACCCGCCATAGCATGTGGAGGACTGTGATGCAACAGTATCAGCTTCGAGGGCAAGGTTGACCTTCTTCTAGATAGAATGGAAGAATATACATGCAACAGAAGAAAAGAGTACCAACGTGGAAAAGAGTAAGGATAAGAAGAGTGAGATGTAATGGCTCTGTCTAATCAAAGATACAAATGGTGTACTAAACAATACGCACCAAGCTCGTAGTCTGTGCCATACATACAGCGATAATGACAATGAGAAGATGACGAAGAAGAAGAGGTAACATACACACAGACAATCATATAGTGCACACTCACAACTGGACAGCTTGTACTAGATGGCACGATAATGTCATTTACTTCCCAATCACCAGCAGCAGAGGCAGTGTGTTCAGAACCTCCCCTTCGCCCAATATGTGTTGTTACCGTACCACTGAAAGTAGTTAAAGATGGTTCAAACGCAGTTACATCTCCTGCCCATATTTCTACTCCACTGCGGCACACCTTGACATTATTAGCAACACTCCTTGAGTCCACAAACGAACCAAAGTTTGCAACCCAAACTGAAGGATCAAAAACAAAGTACTGGCCAAGACTTCCCCATTCGTTCGTTAGAGATTCAACAACAAGAGACGGCTGTATGAAAAAGAAGTTAGAGAACGAAAGCAAAGTACAGTTCGCCGATAGAAGTGTTCTAATCTACAACTCACCTGAGGCTGAGAAGATGATGAGGAGGATCCATCAGGTGTCGGACAACCAGTGACAGGCGCTTTACTTGGTGATAAAGATGGCTCAGCAGATGTTGGTTGATCTGTCGTTGGACTAGGAGTGACAGGGCTTTTGCTGGGTGATAAAGAGGGTGAAATAGTGGGTCCGGTAGCTCGGAACATGGTCGAAGCATCAAACATATCAGTCTCTTCAAAACGATCCTTATGGGGGCACACTTTTGCTAGATTGTCACTGCCAGCCCATTGAGCGATACCGAACCAAACAGAATCCCTGTATTATAATGCATTGATGATGGGTTAGTTACATCTGACTAAAAGGTCGGGACAATTGAAGATGGTAGAGAGAATCCCCCCTGTTTCTGCCAAAGTACTTACCATGGGCTTGTAGGCGTAGGCCTAGTTCTGGGAATCACACTAGGGTATTTGCCGAGAATCTTCCCCCCCTTTAATCCTCCTCCAATTGCGAAGTAGTGTCCCGCCCAACTTTGTAGAATGAATACAATGGTCAGCATTAGTCAGAACAAAAGGATAAACTAAATCCATACTAAGAAAACAAAAAGCTTCAACTTACCCATGGTCACTTCCAGCATTCCTTTAGTAGTGGTTTGTGTAAATACAACAAGTATAGGTGTTAGAGTTAAGGGGAATGGAAAGGGAGAAATTGTTTCTCGGCAATTTCCCTTGAACTTCAAGGGTGATGTGTTTATGTTAAACATTTGCACAGTGCGAACTTACCCATTAGGATACATCGTCCTTCCGAACTCCGATACCTCTACGATGACAGTAGACTCCCATACCCCAATTGCCTTCGCCTCAGCAATGTAAGCATCTAAGGCGTCATCAACCACCTTAAACATTTTTTGTTGCGGAACCAATAATCCTCCGTGATGATCCCACGATCCATAATCCACCGAGTAGAAATCACGCGTCACTCCACGTTGTAAAGCTGTCTGTTGTAGACGGCTGACCATTTTAAGTTGATCAGCTAGAGGATTATATTCCTTGTTGAACGTTGTTGGAAAGTTCGTCAGTGTAGCAACCTCCATAACTGTACGAACCTCATCCAGGTTTGAGAAACTTTGGAACATAGTTGAGGACCAAGCTTCTGCCATAAATCCGCTATCAGGCATGGTCTTCATTAGTGGTTTGTAAATAAAACAAGTACAGGTGTTTAGCAAAGAAAAGAGAGTGGAAGGTAAGAAAAGAACCCTGAACAGTATGAACTTACAGCGTTATTGAGAGAATTTACTTGATCCATAAAGTTTGGGATATTCGCGGCATCCCTGATGTTCTTTGGAAAGGCTTGGACACCATCAACAGTGACAGCGATTGGTCCTGAAGAGGAAAAGCCTCTCTCTCCATTCAACACTCTCTTTCCGCCTTTTACTGATATGGCAGACGTTTTATGACTAGCCTGTACAGTATCGCGTATGCGCCCTAGCACTTTAATCAAAACAGAGATGAGATGTGAAAGGTGAGAGGGGGAAAGGTTTGCACTTAAGGATCAAACAGAACATATTCACATGATCATACCTCCTGAATGACCATGAACATAGTAGCCATCATTACTTGCTACCTTCTCCGTTTGAGTAGCATGCCCATGGGTGAGACCTAGAATAAGAATAACGTGAGTATTTGAAAAGTGGATCAATGATACTATGAAAGAAGAATGAATCACTCACCTACTGCAAACTGCGGATCAGTCAAGTACCCAATATTGGAAAAGAATAGAGCTTCTCCGCCTCTGTATAGATCAGCTAGCTTTGATAGGCTCGGATGTAGCCCAAATTGTGAACAAGGCTGACCGCCACCTGAATCAATTTGATGAAGAGATGCCTTATCTAAAGCAATGCTACCGCGGATATTGTAGTACTGTTCATCAACTGTCATATTGTTCTTTGTATCATAGATGTTTGTGCCCTCACAGTGCATGGGTACCAGCATGTTGTAACTATCTACGCCTCCACCCAAGTTCATGTATACGACGGCCTTGTAATCTGATTCATTATTCTCATTAGGTGAAGCTTCTTCCATGCCAACCAATCTATCATGACCACTCTTAGTTAATACTTGGTTCGTTGTGTGAAATTCTGAGGTAGACGCAATTAGCTGCAAGGCGACTTCCTTTCCATTCTGTAAATAAGCCTGACGAATGATTTCTCTGTTATCTTTACTCAATCGGCCTGCAGTGAGAAGTGTACTCATCTCGTCAACAACTTCGTCTTCTGTAGAACCAGCTGTTGGGTTCCAAGAAAGAACTCCCGACCAGCCTGGAAGATGCGCGTTTCACAGTTTATGATGATAAAAGAGAGGCGATTATAACTTCTGTTAGTGTACATGTTTGCAGGACAACCAAGGGCAATGGAAGTCCAATTACAGAAGTCAACTCGTCGAGCTTTCATATTAATAAGCAAAATCACATCATAAAACAATACTAACGCGGCGGACTTTCCTGCTCCAAAGCCGTATCGAGAATTATAGCCGTAACTGTAAATTGTGCCGTAAAAATGGTTGAGGATATTAACAACTCTAGGCAAATCAAGCGCCATCTCCTCTGGAGCATACAAGCCTGCAGTATTGCCCCGTCCTCCTGTTGCAAAGTCTTGATGGAAATGACTGAAAACACTTTCATAGTCAAAGGGTGATTGTCCTATTTCTCTCATGAGATTTGGGCTAATTGCATGAACTGATGATTCAAATGAGAAGAAGAGAAAAGGATAAGATTGAATTTCCACTCATATGTGTTGATGGGGAGGATATTTACATACCATGATCAGGTCTGAAGCCAACTAGATCCAAATTACGCATGATCGCAATCACTTTGAGAAGAGGCTGTCTTATAGACCCGGAGGATGGATCAGCTATATTAAGGTAATTAAAAGAGAGCTGGTGTTAGATAACACAAGGAGCATGCCAGAAAAACACCTTTTACTCACCATCAACAGTAGGTGAAGCTGCCTCTGGGCAGAGAAGAATGGCCGCGATAGTTGAACTCAAGTCTCCGTAATTGCCTGAACCAAAGTTAGTACCTTCAATTGAGTATGACCCAGACCGGAAGGCATTTGCAACTGCCTTGACATAATTTGGTGCTGGATTACTCGCGACATTTAATCTTTGGATCAGAAGACGAGCCACGAAAGGTGCCGTGTTTGGATGGAAGAGATAATTATCAAGCACCGCCTCTGTTGAAGGAGCCATGAATTCATCACGAGGAAAGGAGGGGAGCAAAGTGTTAGAGTTTTGACAGTAAATTCAAATAAATCATACCATCGCATAACACACTACACAACATATAATAGGAAAACTTACCTGTTTCGTGCTCTGCGTCACGAATATCTGTTTCAGAAGGCAACATACTCATGAAATGGGGTGCATTGCGGAAGGAAAAGCTAGAACCAATCTTAACTGAGCTGATGATATTACGAAGGAAGAAGGTGCGTCCAGTATACACATCGTACACTTCAAAGATCGTGTGCTCATCAAACACATTTCCAATCTTGTGCGCAATTATACCGGTGATAGAATCAGTCTCACTCTCATACCACATACTGGTTGTGGAAGGATCAACAGCCCCAATAAAAAGTGTGCTAAAAACATGCTCAACGGAAGCTGGCATTGAATCATGAACCATTGATTCTACTGTCTCAGTAGGGCAGTAGCAACCATCTTCTATGACTTGACAGCCACTATGTGCCTGCCGAGTATGGTTCACGGGGATAACTTCTCTTGATATTCCACACTCATCACATTCCCAAGCCACTGCAATAGAATCCCTACCGCCACCATTCAGCAAATATGCTTCCAAGTAGTATGATTCTCCCTCATTAAGCTCGACGAAAGTGGATTTTTGGCTACTCAAAGTATCAAAGCTTGTCGTCCACCTATTCGAATAGGCGATTAGATTGAGTCCTTCGGGATCGGCACTTGTGCTTAACCAAAGTTCTGTAAAATCATCACCTAGAATATAGAATCGGTACGATCCAGTCTTGGGAGCTGTGATGTATGTTCTCATCCGAGCTCCAAATTTATTCCAAGAACCTCGAACAGCTTCAAGAGTCTCGTCGAGGGTAACAGTAGCGTCGGGAAGTTTTGGAAAGCGTGGATTGTCCTTTAAGGCGGACCATACCATTCCACTTGAAAAATCAAGCCCATACCAGTATTCCTGTAGATGAAAAGATTTGTGATGATAAGTAAAAGATGAACCCACAAATGAAGAATGAAGAACATTACTATTACTTACCATTATTGCACCATTCTCACCAGTACACATTTCATTTACATGTGGATACACATCATTATCCCATACAACCGAGAAGAAGTTTGAGGAAGTATTATCAACATGAGGAAGCACGCTATAGCTAGCCTCATGGACAAGTGCAATCCAGCCTAGATTCATCTCATCTGAAGATACTTTAATGAATTCATTGCATGTATTATTTGTCCAATGGTACCCTGTTTTGTGAGCGGGTGCATCAATGACGCCATAGTCGCATAGCCCCATACCACCTTGCGCCAAACATCTTTCAGTAGCAGTACTGAAAGTGACCCGCTCATCATCATATACAGGAAAAGTGCGAGCAGCAACTACATCATTATTTGTCTGTCGAGTATGGCTCGCGGGGATGATTTCTCTTGATATTCCACACTCATCACATTCCCACCCAATGGCAATACCATCACCACCCGATCTTTCTACTACCAATGCCTCCAGATAGAAGGATTCATCAAAGACAAGCTCGATGTAAGCCGACCCCTGACTAGCTACGGTATCAAAGTTGTTTGTCCATCTATTTGCATGCGCAATCAAAGTCAACTCTTGGGGATCAAAACCTCCCCAAAGTTCTGTAAAGTCATCACCAAGAATCCAAAACCGGTACGATCCAGTCTTGGGAGCTGTGATGTATGTTCTCATCCGAGCTCCATAATAATCTCCGTCTCGCATACCTTCTAAAGTGTTATCAAGAACCACAGTCTTGTCTGGTGAGTTGGGGTAGCGCGTATCCTCCTTCAAGGCGGTAAACATCGCTAATGGAGAGTAATCTCCTTTTATATTATACCAATATTCAAGAATCGCTCCATTATTACACCCGGGGATGGCTACGTTCGAGCACTCGCCACTCTCACAGAGATCCTTCGTGCATGCATTGTTGTCAGAGCACTGTTCACATGTAGGCCCATCAATTGGAGATGGAAGACCACAGCACGCTTCAAATGCAACTTGGAGGCCAGGATTAGCGCATACAGCAACTTCTGGAGTGCCTTGAGGGCCTCTGTGTTGCAATCCGAGCTCTTTACCGTCCTCAAAGAAGGCTAGCTCTACACACGGTTGCCTGATATACTCCCAGTACCTTCCTTCGGCAACTTTTACTACTCGGACAGCATCAACATCACACTCGGAAGAGTCGCAAGGTGTACTAGATGCTAGAACGACTTCATTCGATGGGGGTTGAGACTTGCAGTCGGCACCAGCTCCTTCACACAATACCGCCCTCAACTGTGACGTCATTGAGAGCTCAAACTCAATGAAGGTGTTATCGTCCAGGTACTCAGGCTTGGCGTGCATCGATTCGGGCAGCTGGGAGGTATAAAAAGGGAACCAAAATAAGTGGACTGGTGCTTGAGCATACATACACAAACACACACTGCATGTTGCTCACCTTTGCTCCACCAATAAAGCGATAGACTGCCCCCTTACTCAGGAAAGCTTTGGGGGGCAAGTCTTTACAAAGTGGATAAGTATCTCCAATATATCCTGAGAGGTTCAAGGAGGGCAATGGAGGCAAACCAATGTTAGAGACATGTCATGGAGCGCAAACACAGTACCATATAAGTCAACTAACCTCCGACAAGGTTTGTTTTTGGAAACTTGTCTCGAGTATCCGGTACAATTCTCATTGGATCAATCGAGTTTGTTTGAGGAGGGTTATTCATGGTAGTATAACCCTGAGACTCAAAGTTGCCTCTAGTTTTCTGCGCGTCGAATCCAGTCCAAGCACCTGTAGGGTAGTATAGGAAACAAGCAATCACAATAAGCCATTATTCGAAAAGCTGAATGAAGATAATGTCAAGTGTCACTGAAGATAATGCCAAGTGTCACTCACGCGCAAAGTTCATAATGTCCGAGTTGGAATAGGCATCAATCTCATCACCATTCTCATTTCTCTTCAGAGTGCCATCCTCGTTCAACAGTACAGTGCCAATATTAAAAAGTTGCATGACCTTCAGATAAAAGATTCGGATTGAGATAGCAATGTAAGTGTACGATTCCGAGGGAATATAATAAAGTGGCGACTTTAACTCTTACCTCACGAGAAAAGTTCTCGTCGGCGAAGGAAAATTGATTCTGTGTTGCTCTCACATATGCCATAGACTTGGATGCCAGGTAGCTGAGGTTCATGGCCATAATGGGACTGTACGCTACCTCCCGTAGGAGATCCTTCCAATTCCCAAAAGCATTCCTCACAAAGATGTCATGGTAATTGAGAATAGGTTCTGACTCTCGAACAGGCTTGACAACGGCAAAGATCTGGTTCAATGCAAATGCCACACGTTGTCTCAACTGGTCATGAGCTTTGATGCTCAAATGCGACCAAACCGAACGACTTTTCAGAGAAGAGATGAGTTGGACAAGTTAGTAAGGACACGTCAATAATAAAAGCTGATCAATAACAGTCAAACGAAAACTTACGGTACATTCATTGACCAGATAGGGTTGATAATTCGACTTTATAAAGCAATGAGTGTAAGTTCTTTCATCAGATGAACAAAGAAACGACAAAGAAAGATCCTACTTACAGCATGCCATTTAAATAGAATGAGTCTTGATGGCGAATCGTGATATCATTCGACACCTCACCAGGAGAACCGCACACGAGAATACCGTCCCCACTACCCACGGCAATGCCATCGTCTACTAATGCATCACCACGGCATGCATTTGGGTCAAAGCTAAGTTTGCAATCCTGGGAATTAAGGAAGGTACGAGGGGCGTTAGCACAAAGGGCTGTATTTTTACCAGGTGCCATCCACTCGGGCCTGGAAGAGAAGATGATGAGGAAAGAGAGGAGAAGTAACTTCTGTTAATAAAAGTGGCTTGCAAAGACAATCAAATAAAGGCAAATCAAGTTCAATTGAAGTAGCCAAATCACCGAGACTTCATATTGAGCACATGATAAAACAATACTAACACGGACTTTCCTGATGTCGTATCCACCGATGGAATCCTTCTTCACTTTACCACCACCATCAATCAATGGATTGGCAATACCATTATCACGAAATTCAACATGTCCATCATAGATCAGCCATTGAAGACCGCTACTAGTCGGTAAACGTCCCACAATAGCTCTAGAATATACCTCAAGCCTTGGAATACCGGCGGGGTTCGTTGACGGGTCACATAATCCACCGGCGGATGATGGAAGATCTTTCAACGGTGTACGCAAAAGATAGCTACCTGATGTCGTGCCGTCGAATGGTACCATTTGATCCATACTGGAGGGATCAGAACCAACCTCTGGCAGGTCCATCACATACGGCATCATGGTATCATCTCCTTGAAACAATTCCTCCCAATGACTAAAGTCGACGGGAATCTTATTACTTGCAAACGTTCCCATATCACTCTCATTAAGCATTGAACGGAACTGACCACCGAACAATACCCTGTGCCACGTGGTATTGCCAATGGGATCAAACGTTGGAGTTGAATGGCCGGGCCACTCCTTTTTGCCCATGGCCAACGTACGCCATCGGGACGGTGAAGTACACGGGTCCATAACTGCACCGATGAAGGTGCTACCCTGTACTGGAGAGTTGGCACGACTTCGGAAGAACTCACGATGGGATGTGTAGGGTGTTGTAGTAGAGTCCATTTGATCTTGTACCCAAGAGGCAAATGCGGAGGGTAGGTGGTTGGTCGAGTTTGCACCTAGTATTATTTATAAACAATATTGTGGGGATAGGAAGGGTATAATATACTGATTAGAGAAAAAACCAAATATCGTATGATATACGTGTCAACCCTATACACCAACGAACACTCACCTCCAACCCACCGAGAATCATTCAGATCTTGCGTCGTCACACCAAAAGTAGCCTAACGAGAAGAAGAAGATATTATATTATATAATATGGATAAGAAAGGAAGGTGTTAGTATCATTTGATTATATGATAAGAAAGGAAGGTATTAGATCATTTTTGATCAGTCTATTTTGAGATGATACCCAGGTATACATCTACATAATAATAACAACAATGCACATACACACTTACCTGGCTTAAAAACCTCGAAACCTGATCACGCTCGCTCAAACTATGTTCATACGTCGTTAATACATACTTCTCCTCACCGCTAGTACCACTAACATCATCCAATGGTGGTAATTCCACGGAACAATACTCCGAATCACCATCAATGAAACAACTAAATCCACCATTCGATAGCATAACAGACGGAGTTTCTCCAGCGGCATACGACCAGGGTTCGTTATCGTACGATCGTGCCAATGGTATGATGGTCGTGTCATCGTCAATGTAGGTAGTTTTGATCGTTAGTGTACATAATTGTCCAATGGTGCTGATGGTTCGTAGGGTGAGCATACCGCCCGTCGTGGAGAGGGAGGTTAGTTCGGTTGTTGTTCCCGGTGGGGGACATGATATTGCATTTGTAGTCTGTAATGAACGACGGTGTTCATCTACTACTCTGTTGCTGGTAGTTGTAGTGGCAACTCCTCGAAGACTGGACTTATCCAATGCGATAGCAGACGATATAGCAAGTAGCAATAGGAGTAGTTTTACTGCTGTGGATAATAAATAGCACTTCATCATCCTCACACAATATACACTCTATCCTCTTAACTCTTATCGTCGGTTTAATTTGTTATGTATCTAATAGCTTTGGCTTGGTTTAATTTGTATTTCACATTGGTTTCCCCGAATATTATTAGGTCATTTGTGATTCACTCTTGTAATAGGTATTGCAAATCATTAATTAACCCTTTAGATACCGGGGGAACTTTTGGGAACTTTTGGCTTATTTTGCCTAA
>Ga0214477_101212_pt1 | contig 13498 bp, 9 predicted proteins | sample M1_20Mar14CPVII9_FD_165058 | JGI IMG/M metagenome (GOLD analysis project Ga0214477, IMG submission 165058) | Marine eukaryotic communities from Monterey Bay, California, United States - M1_20Mar14CPVII9sort6BwellC16 | ecosystem: Environmental > Aquatic > Marine > Unclassified | place: USA...
CAATAAAATAGTTGCTGCATATTATTAGATACTAAAACTATGAAATCATACCATAGATAAGCATATCATACGTATGTAGAAGCGATACAAAGTGAAAGTGGTAGAATATGCACTCTATCTAGACTTGCATAGAATAGAGGTATCCTTGTTCTACTACGGCAAAAGAGTATAGATATCTTCTCTTTATATATAATGCTTGACAATACGATGATATATTAGCTCTCGGCAGCCTCCGGCGGCCTCGTAATGAGCAGTTAAAGTCAACATGAAATGAGTGGGCTAAAGCTTTGGGAACCGTGAAGAAACGGTTGAAAATGTTACCAAGAATAACTTTTCTTAGTAGATTGTTAGCGTCACGAGGCTGATCTGGTAACATTTCTTAGCAGAGTTGTAGGCAGAGAATGTTACCGGGCTCGTCTAAAACTCAGCCAGAAAGGGTACAATTAGGGGATATACGGGTACAAAATTGGATACCTGAGAGGGGAGTTGATGGTCTCTACAGATTCCTATGTAGCCCACGGTACTTGCTCTCTGTAAAAAAGTGTTACGGGTAACATTTCCAGAGAAATAGTAGTGTTATAGTAACCAAAGAGTAGGTATAATCAATATTATGGCTGCAAAAGTAGTCATCCAACGACGTGTCAGGGTGTCGTCAATATCTTTCATCATGATGATGCTGATAGCATCTCTTTTCATCATTTCCCAAGTTCTTGGATTTGCTTCAACGTCATCGATCTCCCATCACTCAATAAATAATCATGTACTATCAGCAACTACGTCATCGATCTTAGCTGAAGAAGAAAGTAAAACTGATAATGATTCACCGGAGGATATCTTTGAACAGTTTACACAGCTTTTAAAGCAGCATCAAACATCAATGATTGCAGAGATTGAACAAGCTGATGGATCAAACATATCCTTTTCCAAAGATGGTTGGGGAGCATTTGAGAATGGAAATAGTGATGATACCAAGAGTGGTGGTATTACACGAGTTATTCAGGGTGGTAATGTTGTAGAGAAGGGTGCATGTTCATTGACCATAATTAGAAATGGGGTGTTAACAGCAGATCGAGCTGCTACAATTAGTGGCCGACAAGCAGCAGAGAATGATGATGGGTTAGTAGTTCAAGAAGGTGATATCTACTCTGCAGCTGCATTGAGTGTAGTACTTCATACAAGGAATCCATATGTGCCAACCTTTAGGTCAGATGTACGAATCTTTTTAGTAAAGTCAAAAGATGAGGAGGGCAAAGCAGTAGCTTGGTTTGGAGGTGGAAGTGACTTAACACCTTATTATTTGATTGATCAAGATATAAAAGACTTTCATACTCATTTGAAAAGTATGTGTGACGAATATTTCCCACCTGACAATAATGACTACAATTTATCATATCAACAAATGAAAGAACAATGTGACGACTACTTTTATTTGCCTGCAAGAAGTGAACATCGAGGTACTGGAGGCATCTTCTTCGATGACTTACCAGCAACGCAATATACATATGATTTTGTAAAGAATGTAGCACAGGGATGGATGCCATCATGGTTGCCAATTGTTGAAAAGAATGGAAGTAAAGAGTATACGGATGAAGAGAAACATTGGCAGTGCCTGAGACGAGGTCGATACTTGGAGTTCAACCTACTTTATGACAGAGGTGTCAAATTCGGGCTTGCAAATGCTAATCCACGAGTAGAGGGCGTTATGGTATCAGCACCTCCCAACATCGCATTTGAATACAACCACGTTCCTAAGCAAGGAAGTGAGGAGGAGCGGCTCTTGAAGATTCTCAAAGAGCCTCAGGATTGGGCAAACTAAAAATAGGGGGATTGGTATAGAGATGTATTGTAAACTAAATAGATAATATATACGTAGACTTATCCTCCAAAAGATATGATTATACGTGCAAAAGCCCTAGGATCAAGCTAATAGTAGGTATGCTTGGTGATATCCTGTAACTCTTAGATAGACTAGGGAAGTAGGGTAAGTAGTACCAAGGCAGGAAGGTGAGCACGATCGGTTCTGAGAATGAAGTGTTGTAAGTAAAGCGCTAGGAATCTGAAGCAAGGAGGATTGATTCAAAGAGATTAAACTAAGTTGTTAGATTCTACCATATTTATGATTAGCTTGATACGTCGCAACACACCAACCAATAGGATACCAAAAGAAGTAATCGAGAAGTTGTTCACTCGTCACAACCACAGAGCACAGAGCAAACCTCAAATTATTACAACAAACCATGAACAAACAAGCACGGATTGTGTGTCCCAATGTATAAGAACAACATATATTATCAGAACTAATTCATAAATCGACAGCACAGTGTAATCAAAACCCATATAATGTCCGGCTCAAGATGAAAGTCAATGCAGCTCTCCCATGAAAGTTACGAAAAACAATCACAATCAAAACCATACCAAATTTCAGTAAAAGTTAACAACGAGACCAAAGACAGATAAGACGAGTTCTGTGCCACCGACATTGTTCAATTGACAATATCAAGATAGATACCCGAAAGTGTTCCCAAAACAAGCTAGAAACTTGAGCCTTGAAGACTCCAATGCAGTTTCCTTGAGTAAGACATATATTCAAATATGTAAACGATGACAAATGTAGAAATCCCTGAGAAAGAAAGTAGATCCTTCGTGTAGGTAGAGTCCACAAGTAAATAACCTAAAAGATACCCCCTCAAATATCACAATAGTACAAAGTGAATAACCCCCAAAAAAGATTCTTAAATTCTAGAATCGTCCCCCGCCCCAAACATATAAAATGGCTAAAGAGCCAGACCCCCCCAAATATAATACAACACATTGACATAAATGACAAAGCATTATTAATACGGCTTATCTTTCGTCCCGCCTGCCTTTTTACTTGCCCCGCCCGACTTCATTTTACCCCCTCCGCTTTTACCGGCGGTACCATCAGTAGCCCAACTAGTACTAGCAGTGGCACTAGTAGCCTCACTATTACTAGAAGTAGCCCCACTAGCAGTAGCAGCAGAGGTAGCAGCAGAGGTGGCAGCAGCACCTTCTGCCTTAGCAGGAGCCCTCAAACTCTTCTGTTCATTCTTTGCATTCACTGTCAAATTCTGCTGCTGTGTATCCAACTTGGACCAATTGACATCACCTTTTGAAGTTGTATTGGAATTTGAATTTAATTTGTTAATGTTTTGTGTACTATTAGAATTTAATTTGTTAATGTTTTGTGTTGATGGTGGATTATTATTGTTGTTGTTGTTTGATGGTGGTGCTGAAGATGGCGGTCCCGACGATGGTGGTGGTCCAGATGGCGGAGGGCGCTGCTGCTGTTGAGTATTCGGTGGAACGCGAGGAGGTGGTTGATTAGTATATCCTCCTTGATTCGGTGGTGGATATTGAGGTTGCTGCTGCTGCTGTTGAACGGGATATGCTGCCTGTTGTTGTTGATTCGGATATTGACCAGGTGGTGGTTGTTGTTGTTGTTGTTGTGCATACTGTGGTTGTTGAGCATATTGACCTGGCTGCTGTTGTTGAGCGTAGTTGGCAGGATACGCATATTGTTGAGGCTGTGCATATCCCGCAGCGGGTTGTTGTTGTTGACCTTGCTGTCCGTAGCCGGCAACACTTCCCGATGCATCCACTGTATAATACTGCTGCTGCTGCTGTTGTGCGGGATTGGCAGCAGTGGCATATCCCTGTGCATAATTTGCATACCCCCCAGTAACTGCCTGATTATTATATCCATTACCATAATACGGTTGCTGCTGCTGCTGTTGATATGGTTGTTGATAATGTTGTGCTTCCCAATTCGTAGTAGCTGCACCACCACCACCTGCATAATTATTCTGATATCCACCCCGACCAACATTGGAATACCCACCCCGTCCTCCTCTACTAACATGTCCATACTCTCCACCACCTAAGCTACGTCCCATGCCCTCTTGCTTCTTCACATATACGCCATTCCTCCCACAGATACAAATTTTATTCTCTGGAAAAGAATTCACATACTGCTCGACTGCCTTCGTACTAGGTTCATCCATCATGAATAAAAATCCAAATCCACGATGTTTCATACCACCACTTTGTTGATGTGGTACCAACTTTACATAATTCACATTACCATATTGTGAGAAGAAGGTTTTAACTTGCTGTGCGGTAGTTGAGAAATCAACATTTGCCATGAAGAATTTCTTTTGATTATCGAGGGGGGCTAATTGCTCGTCGTAACATGCTGATGAGGGGTCGTTTGCTCCGCTGGGTTGTGGTGGTTGTTGCTGTGGTATACCGGGTGGTGGTATTGCTGGGTTGTAACTCATTGTCTAGATAATATCGTATATCTATAAACACAAAGGAGTGCTAGCTTTAATGCAAGCAAGTAAAAGTTGAAAATGGCGGACAAAACGCCCAGAAGGGCGGATGTCCACTTTATTGCTATTTATATCCGAACTTTTCAAGTACAACAGGTAAATTTTCATTTCATTGTTTGTTTGATTGAGTTGCAATAGATTAGCAGTCAAGATGGTTAAGGTACGACGGCTTTGACGGCCTATGGGCTAGAATAATGGTTGTTGTTCGTGTGGTTTGATTGTTGAGTGGGTCGTCTGTAGGGCGGGCGTTGATACCGAGTAGACATCATGTGAACTTTTGCAATGTTGGTACTCTCCTCAACTATTACCCACTACCTATTTGGTATACTACGCCGCCATCGGTAGAGGTGGCGTGTGTATGCTTGGTATTGAGTGTTGATGGTGTTGTCAGGTGGTGTTATCAGGTGGCCTCTGATATGGAAGGTATCATTTCATGATGGTATCCTTTATAGAGGGTTATGATATTGCTTTGGAGCCCTTTATCTTGAGTCTTCTGATTCATAATATCGTGTTATTCTTGGTGAACCCGTCTGGATGTTTAGCGGTGATGGAAGATGTCCATGCGGATATACTACACCTGTTCTTCGTTTATGATCACTTTGTCATCAAAAATATCTCACAATCCTTTTCTACTCCAAACACAAAACTAACAGTCAAAGAATACGTGCGCGCATAACAATTCTGCCAAGAACCATCGCAATGGTATCAAGAAGAAGAAGCGTACCAAGTATGTTTCCACAAGGGGTATGGATCCTAAGTTTTTAAGAAACCAGAAGTTTTGTAAAAAGTATAATAATGCCAAGCGGGTGGTTGAATAAAAATACAGGACGGAAGAATGTATACTATTGATATCTTCTAAATATTAATATATAATCTTTTGAGACAAAATATAATGGTATTGTGTCCTATACCTTTTTCAGGGCTGCAAAGTGATCTACTGACAGCAAGGGAGGCCTACATAGCTCCCAAAGGTTATTTCATTTAATGGCTGCACTTGCAACACATATAAAGTACTACGACAAAGAGCCTCTTCGATGTGCACATGCCAGAGGTTGTTAACAGTCTCTCTTATCTTAAGGTGTAGCCGGCCTCTACTTTCAACTGCACCCATCTTTATTAGAAGTCTCAAAGGTAGGTCGCCTACTACCCCTTCAAATTCTTCTTTGGCCTGCCACTGGTTTTGAAATCTTTTATCAAGTCAAACCATGCTTTGTCCATTTCATCAGTGAGCACTATTGGCTTGAATGCTTCTGGCAAAGGTGTTAAAACTTCTCCCTTCGCTCCTGCATCAGTACAATCTACGAGTTGTTTGTTTCCATCTTTATCTTTACCAGCAAAGCAACCATGCTGATTAGTTCAAGTTGCATGGTATAATTGGTGAGACTCGGGTTTGTTCAATATATTATGTACTCCAACATGTTACAGTAATACTCACCTCTGAAAATAAATGAGAATGCTCTGGCAAAGAGGCCACGATAGGATTTATAAATACCTGTACATTCAGATAGATGTGCTGTCCTACAAAATACAAATGATCATCTCTCATATCTAGAGTAAGATTCTTCAACTGCTGATCTTTCAATGCAATAGATCGAGATTTCTTTGTCAAGAACTCTGAATAGACAAAGCCAGCTGCCTCCCATCGTACTCTCCACCAATCGTCACTATAATACATTCGAGAATATTGGATAGTGTTTCATTAGTTTCATTATATGCATTACAATCATGCAAGCCAAAGTAGACAGAATACAATATCTCATACTCACTCGTGTACCTCAACGTGATGCCAACCACCCCAGTTAGAATGTGTAACGAATATCAATGCAGCTTTTCTAAAGGCTGTAATGTAGTTTGGTTGGTAGTTTCTACCGACATGCTCTGGAAGATGCGCGTTATCATGATTTATGATGATAAAAGAGAGAAGTGTTTGAAACATATGTTAGTACGTGTGGGTTACAAAGGCATCAAATAAGGGCAATAGGAGGCCAAACGAGACTTCAATTAAAATTCACATGATAAAACAATACTAACGCGAACTTTACCTGTAAATTCTACGGCCCAAGCTGCATCCACAGTCCTGTCAGGCCACCACGGACCTCTTGAGAAATCGTGCTCAACGACATGCTTCTTAGAGTTTGGTACTATTGACTGGGAAACTGCGTCATGTGATCCCTCTACACACTGTACAAAATCTAATCCATGCAAAACGAACCAAGATGTAGACACACCCTTCCCGCATCCAACATCTACTAAGGATTTAACACCGTAATATGTAATCATATGTTTCCACATTGATGGTGATACACCAAGAGGATCAAATTCAGTAAAACCACCCAGATGGGGCTATGAGTTATTAAATGAGTTAGTTCATTGCAAATGAAATGGAGGTATACATGAGTTTATGTTCATTGCAAATAAAATGGAGACATATCTATCTATCTCTTCTTACCTTATCACCTACACCACCATACTGATCTCTTTTAATCTTCTTTTCTTCCTCTTCTGATATTCTAATAGATGGCATAGCTCTAATATAGAAGGAATATACACCCAGTAGATAGTTTTTGTTAGTTATGGTGCATGCAAGTTGTGAAAATATACCTACATATCATCATATTATATAAAAGAAGGATACTTACACCGCCTTCCCGCGAGGTATACCAATAGCAAATATATCATTCATTTCTGTCGTTTGTCGAGATTCCACTGGCGGTGGTAGGTGGTCGTTGTTAGGGGCAATCATATTATTGTATTGACTAATTGCATCAGAGTGATATTTGAAATAATTTTGAATAAAGTTTATCAATAGAAAGAAGATACAGCATACATTGATAAAAGCACTAACACCGGGAGATGATAGACTCCGTGGAAAGAGGGCCATGGTGATATTGTTTTATTAGTTGGTTGCCTTATCCAGGAGTAGCACACGGCACGCACACTGATATTGTACTTACTGTGTGCACCAAGTTACGTTAGGGTTCTACGTATCGACCTCAAGGGGCTCGCCATACACAAGCAAGGACGTACGATATCCAGGTAGGATTATGAGTAATCTCAGAGGGTGGTAATTCCCAATGTTTGATCTTTTCTGGACACTACATTCCTTATCAACTAGAGAACGAACAAAGGACGCTTAGTTCTATTCAATAGACAGCTTCAAAGGATACAAAGGACACCATTAATGAAGAGAAGCAAAGAGAGTAGACATCGATACATTAGAAAAGGTATTAAGAGTCTTTCTGTGTCACATTACTACGATATTACTTTTAGTATTCAGCTTGACTACTTGTCTGGGTATGATTGATAAATCTTTGAACCTAATTTCCTATTTTTGTACCCTCCAAAGATCAAGCAACAAATGGGATAACTGCCCACCGCCTTTCTTTTGGATAATCATCAAACTTATTCTTATACCACTCATGATGAGCAGAAGCTCGGGGTATCAAATTAATTGACGAATAAATGAAGAAAGCAATTGTTGATAATGAAAAGTTCGATGCTACTGCAAAGCCGAACCATTCTAATATTTCACCTGCATGGTTTGGACATGATATGTATGTAAACAATGGAGAGAATGGAATGTAATATTTGTGCTGATTGTCTATTGCTGTTGTACCTTCTTCCTGCTTCTTCTGTTGATAGTCTTTGCGTAGATTTCTTAGCACTGAATCTGACTTTATGTTAATACTCATCCCAATAAAGAATATGCATATCCCTACCCAACATTGTATGTTATCTAATATTGATGATAAAGTTAGAGATAGAGGAGAGAAACTCTTCACTTGTGTCAAATAGAAACTTTGTATATATCCGTTCCAACAAGTGATGATCCCTGCACATAAAGATACTATTAACGGTACCCTTTGACTATTTATATTCATTTGAAGAGGATATATAATAGCTCTATTAATGTAGTGTAGTGTGAAGAGTGACAATAGTATAGCGTTTGTTGATATTTGTATGTTGTTTTCTTCTATTGATATAACTCTTCTAGTTTGATTTGGTGAATCTAAATAGAATATATTGGGATCATACCAATACCAATAACAATACCATACCCAAATCAAATTTGGGACTTCAAATAGAAACCAACTTAGTTTTGCATTCAACAACGGTCCGAACCACCATCGATTTGTTTGTTTTGATACATGTCGACCAAACGGTGCAATTATAATGTATCTCAAAATAAGATATGTCGGTATTGATTGAAGAAGAAAGAGTTGTGAGAGAAGAGTGTGTAAATTGATTTGTTCAATTGCTGCAGCCATCTTCCTCGGTGGAGATAGGTATGGTCGGTATATTCTTTACTTGTATCTTGATGTGTATTGTATGTTTATGTAGAGGTTTAGAAAGCTAACCCCTGTGTATGTGGTATCTTACTCAAATCTAAAAGCTCTATACTGTTGCGTTACTGAAGAACTGAACTACTTGAAAACCATATCTATTAATATATTCTTCCTATTCTATATGGTACGTTTACAGTACCGCAAAGGCCTGAGATGATCAGAGATTGAGGATTGAGGGCGGGATGCGCAGGAGGCTATGAGCTAAGAGATACGAATCAACTCATCAATTTAGCGATACACTGAAGGCATTATTTTTTAGTTGTTGAGTGTTGCTTGTTAGAGAATTGAGCTTACCAATATCATGAATGCCGACGGTGCTAATAATGATAATGCTGCCGAGGAAGGCAATGGTATTGATGTTGGTATATTAAATGGTGCCGCCGATCAAGAGGAGCAGCCATCGAATTATAATTCGACGACTCAACAAATGCCAACGAACAACAAGAAGAAGAAGATGAGAATAGTTATGTTGAACCATCATCACTCTATGATGTCTATTCCTCACTCAATTATGCTAATTATACCGGCAGTTGTTGTGCATCCGATAAAGCTGACGGTACCACACTCACACCTGCACTGCCCACAACACTAGGTTTACGCGTGAATGGAGTTGGTGATTTGCCTCTTCCTCTTCCCGATTATCAAGCAAAGACACTCAAGTCTAACAAAAACACTACCAAGATTGATAATGGATCCTACCATAAGACGTACTCTATTAATTCTAAATTAATCCGTATCAAAAATCCGACATGGACGGCATCACTTGAGAAATTAGTAAAGACAGTGGCGTATAAACTTGGGGTTGATCCATCAAAATTATCAGCTGAGTTACATTCATTATTATATATGGAAAAGGGGAGTCGTGTTGATAGGTGTAAAAATACTGATGAGGGTACAAATATATTGGGTACTTTATTTGTTCAACTACCATCTGTGTTTACGGGCGGAGAAGTTAACATATATAATGATGGAGAGGGTGATTATTGGGGAGTTGAGGAGGATATTCCTAATACATTTCTACTTGGTGCTGGTGGCGATGCTTCCTTCTCTTGTCATTTTGTTTGCCATTTCAAGGATTGTGAATACGAGTTTGCTAAGATCAAGTCGGGGTCTCGGGTATTATTACGTTATACTTTACGTTTTGGGGAAGAGAAGGCACCCACAGCACATTTGCTCAACAAATCTATATCATCTCTCAAATGGTCGTTGGAAATGCTCCCTCCTGTGGATAGAATGTTACTAATTCCCATGGCAAAGAGGTACACAGCAGCATCTCTGGTCAATATGGGTGTCAATGCATTTTCTCCTAAACACCGAGCACGTGTAGAAGCAATCAAAGCGGCTGCCGGGGAAGGATGGAAGGTACTAATTGTTACAGCTGAGCTCAAGCACACTCGTAAATCAGGATATTACGGAAACACCATCTCCACCGAAAAAGATTCATCAGTTACAACAATCTTTGATGAGGCAGGTAATAATGTCACCAGGGAGGAGAAGTGGCTAAAGAATGTTGTGGACTTTGAACCGATGGACGATGGAATGATATTATCGGATAACCCAAATGGTGGATATGGTGCCAACTGGGGATCAAGTGTCAGTTGCACTTCTTCAAGCACATATTACCAAGAAGTTACAACGACAAAGCGAACATACAAAGCCAGTTTTGTTTTAGGTTAGTTTGTATACTGTGGAATTTTGTATCGTCTCGAGTTCTTTTCACTGACCAGTCTGACAAACTCTCATCTCTCGGAACATAGCATACGATACTACGTACTCTGAATCTGAACTAAAGTGCCTAACCGGAACAACCGGTGTTGCGGAAATTGTCGATGAAGTTGTCGTATCACGGGACTATGACATGCTCGAACGAGTGCTCAAAGTCGTAGAGGAAAAGAAGAAGAGCAAGTTTGACGTGCGTTCGTGTCAAAAGTTGTTGCAGATGTTAGTCAGGTCTAGAAGCCAGACTGCTCTTGGTAGCAATCGAATTGAGTTTGTAAACAAGATTCTATGCGGACTGTCTCCCTCTCTCGAACCGGATGATCAATTGTATAATATGATCCTATCTGTTGTTGATAAGTTTGGTTATGATAATGTAAACAGTGGCATCCGAAAGGTTCTCAGGGATATAACAAGGATGAAGGACCGTGATCTGTTATTCTTTCTACGGAGGGCTCAGTTCATCTTGACTCTAAACAAGGCATTGGAAAACGAAACGCAATATCTTGATAATAGTATCTCAGACTTGTCGGTCTCGACTACAAAAACCATCGTGAACAGTGCTTGTATCAACTCAACAATCTTTTCGATGATCGAAGAGCATGGTTGGGAAGATATGGCAAGTGTAGTCAAAGCTGCATTATCCTATATGCATCGTACCGTTTCTGATAACAAGACCAATCTTTCTATCACAACGCTTGTGAATCGAGCTGATTTCATCTGGAAGTTACATGATTACCCCTGTGACTTCATTCAATCATCACTCAAGGACTTTTCTGAAGATTTTTCATTTGGGGTCCAAGGTAACCGTAGCACTTCAACGGCCCACTTGAAAGGAGACGCAACACAAAAAGTATTTATGAGGGCCATCTGCTATCTCATGGATGATGGGACAGATGAGAGTCTAAAGCGTTTCGGCAGCTGGGCGATGTCAACCGAAGATGTTTTATCAACATTACTGACAACAATCACAACTCACTCAACAGAGCTAGGATACGATGTACAAATTCTACTTCGTGATTTATTGAACAAATGCCTTGTCCAGCACTCGACAACATCATATTCCGGCTGGAATAATCCTATGAGAGAAGATCGTACTCGGGATCCATCTCTTCACATCCAACGGGTTCTAAAGGATCATCCAAACTTGCCTCGGATGGTAGACGGAGACGGAAGAATCACACTTCATTATGCAGCTGCTAGAAGCAACTATTCGACTGGCATGTCAAGGGTTAACTCCATAGCAGGTGCTCCACCAGAGACCATTGAACATATCTTGAAAGCAAACCCAGCGGGAGCATCGGTTCGTGATCCAGTCACAGGAGTGTACCCCTTTATGCTGACTGCGGTATCAGACACTATCAGAAGCGTTTCTTCTACATACAGTCTTCTTCTTGCCAATCCAAGTCTGGTTATGAGCGGCATTCAAGAGGCAGATATAGCAGGAAGTAGAAAGAGAAAGAGGTCCGACTCCACCAATGAATCATCTTCGAACTGATTTAGATGTAGAAAAGTTTATGTGAAAGAATCAAGACAAGTTGCCACTTGGACTGGCATGTTGCTTGTTACTTGCAAGAGTTTATCTAAGTAAGAGTATAAGAAAAGTTTTGTGTTTGACTATATATCTTTCATACATTAGCTTATACAAACTATTTCAGCCAATAGTACTAAAAGAACAGACGCATCTAATCCAGCATATTCTAGCTGATCACAAGATAGAGGTCGTTTGGACCAATCACTGCATTGTTGTGTCTTTGATAGCTCATACTTATGCTCATTCACATCACAAGATTCTAAAAAGTAAGAGCAGCACGTCTTTAACCCGGGCAGTGATGACATCTTACTGTCTGCACTTGACATTTTGTGAGCAGAAAGCAGTTGTAAATCCCAAAGCTTGTTAGAAGATGAGATTTCTTCCTCGATGTAAGCTGATATCATGTGCAAATCATGTCTGGGTGAAAAGCCAAGCATATTGCCACCACTCTTAAGAAATAACCACTTCAATAAATCACAAGTCTTGGCTGAGTATTCATCATCAGATTCGGGACAGAGATCTACAACCCAAGACAATGGATTACCTTCCTCCAATACACTGAACTGGATAGTGGCGAGCTCTGTTTGGCCATCTTCCGAAGATCTAAACTCCGAATCAAATGCCACCAGCTTGTCAAAGCTCGCATCTTCCGTGTCATGATTTGTACTGCCTATTACATCATGTAGCCTTGTTTCGAGGATTTGGAGCTCTTGGAGAGAGTCTATCCATACTGGAGAGATCGGAAGGGAAAGATATCTAGTCTCGGTATCGACAGAGTTCATGAGAAGATCCCAAGAGGGAACTTTGCAACCATTTGCTATCGACAATTGGAGTGAGTTCATGTAAGTGTGGTAGCGATCAGGTAGCACCAGTGATTGATCATTCCTTCTTTGTCTGCTTGATGTTTCTATTTTCTGCCCGTCAGTTTGTGTTTCACTAACTGCTGTATCTCCATACTGTCTATCAGATTCATGAGCTTTAGTTAAGATCCTTTTCACTAGGGTTACATGCCGGTCACCACTTCCACAGAAGACGATAGCCTCTTCTAATATTGATCTGAGATTATTGGTTGATGTATTGTCTATAGCAGGTTTGTTGGTGTCATCATCAGGTATAAGCTCACCAGGAGTATCCTCCAAGGATACAAGAGACATGAGTCTAGTGGAACTTTCAATAACCCATCTTGATTGTATCTTCTTGACTTCATAGAGTTGTACAATTGTAAGTAATGACGAAAAGACTTCCCCTGCATCTCTATTTTGTAATGCTGTACGAACGCCAACCCAGAACGTGTCTAAATGTAAATGTTCCTCTTCTGTTAGCTCCGTCTTCCTGGGTTTCTCCATCTTCTTTACCGCATCATTAGACTTCTTTCTTGAAATGTAAACATGTGGATTGTTTCTCGCGAAATTGCCTTTTCTCGAACTCTTTGTTGTTGGATTCACTATCCCGTCTTTAACCACATCGTCATCTGTTAGTTCACGGCCCAAGAATCTTAGATCCAAATCACCATACAGATTACCATCTGAATGACTTACTCTATAATTCACCCA